>Ga0210059_1004449_pt1 | contig 22611 bp, 14 predicted proteins | sample Ectturendosymbi2_FD_188042 | JGI IMG/M metagenome (GOLD analysis project Ga0210059, IMG submission 188042) | Ecteinascidia turbinata endosymbiont from Florida, USA - Sample 2 (SPAdes) (version 2) | ecosystem: Host-associated > Tunicates > Ascidians > Unclassified | place: Key West, Florida...
CAATTTTTTTTCGAGTGTAATCTACTAGACTGGCCGATCCGTTTGAGCCATTCAACAGCTCTCTAGCGCAATCGGCGGAGGAGCTAGGGCGTTGGTAAGGCAACCGAAAACTGCTGTTTTTTAGGTCGAAATCCAAGTACGAATATATCGTACGCCAGCTCTCAAAGTAAACAAGTTGTGTCGTCGGGCACCCCTCGACAGTTCATAATTTTCTATCATGGTTTAAAGCTAATGGCCGAATTATTGGGAATTTAATCGGGCCACGCTTTTGAAGGGGTTGCGGTCTTCTGGATTATCGACACAGTTGCGCAGGAGCGCACTGGAGCTTGCGTTTACCGCAATTTTAAAATAATTTTTTGAAAATGAAATTATCGTACTGCAGCAAACCACTGATTCGAATAAGCTATATCCCAACATAAAACAATTTCAGCGCGTTTGACATCATCATGTTACTCATCCAATCCACCCGTTAAACTATTTTCATATAGCGAAAAAGAAGCTTCTATCGGCAAAGATTATTTTGTGGAAAGTCGACTGCAGTTACCTACATTTAATGGCGTGAAATGATGTTGAACCCTTTTGCAGTAAATTGCTCTGTTTTTCACACAATGAGGCTTCCTAATGTTTCAATCATTTACGATATTGGTAAAAATTGTGCAAGTCAGTGATCCTTGCTTGCTTGGCCCTATACGTCTATGCCATGTGGTAAAGAGTTGCAGATTTGTAAAAGAAGTCACAAAATACCGATTTCGCCTAATAGGAAAACAAACTCATAGGAAATCGTGATGCAGATCACGAAAGTGTTGACTTAACAAATTTCGGCAGATGTCTAGCATCGGCACATTCTTATTTTTTTTTCCAAGAGCACTAAACCGGGCTTTCTGTGATTTGTTATTTCAGTGTGCCTTATGAATGGGCAAGGATCATGAATATCGGTAAAGCAATTCATCCACGTGCTCCAAATAGAGCTATCTTGATGTTACCTCAGAAGTCTTGAAAACGTTTTACAGAAACGAGGTAAGTCTTCACTGCCAATTTATGCTTTTCGTTGTGGATGTAGAATTGTAAACGATGCAAATCGATTTAGACACGTTCATAAACAGTGACGTTGTGCAGATCAGCAGAAAAATATGCTCAGTTTACTGTTCCTCGGAGTACGTTGTATTGCATCTTATACACGCGGAATCGGAACCTGCTGGTTGATCGCAAAATGCATTGCATAAATGGCAGCTTTCCGGCTTGACCGCGAAGCTGTTAACTTGTAAATCGAATCTAGATAAATTTCTATGTTGAACGACAGGAAAACAACTGCGTACATCACAGGCTTAATATAGTTTCTTCTAGCACGTTTCATGCCCCGAAACGAAAGAGGTTTCAGATATTTTGTGTAAAACGACTATCTTGTTGGACCCTTTACGTAAAAGGAGCTGAAATCCTGAATGGTGAAAGCCTGAAAGAAAAAGAAATGGAAACCTGAATTGTGAAAACTGTATATCCAAAAATGAAATCCCACAGTGAAAAAAACTGAAATTTTAAATACTGAAAAAATTGAAATTCTTAGTGAGAAACTGAGTGAACAGTGAAAATAATGAAATCGTATATGCTGGAGAAAAAACTAAATTCGCAAATAATGAGCTGCGACAAAAAGTTTTATCGCAGCAGATTGAAGAAACAGAAGAGGTGTATGTGCATAACAAGCACAAAGATCAGACGTCGTGCTTGCATGATTTGCTTAGCAAATGACAATAAAACCAAACAGGGTTCCGTAACCAGGACTAAACCTCGTAATCATTTCAGCGCAGGGAAGTCTCTTTCAGCGTTTTCGCAATTTCTTCCAGCTGAAGAAAGTTCAAAATTCATCGGTAAAGTCAAATATTTTTGTGAAAGAAAAAACATATGCATAAATGCCCTGTTGCGTAATGATCGCAAGTCATGGAATTCCTACAAAAGTCGACGACACCTGAGACATTCATCGCAAACTGTTTCTGTTTCTCAGGGTTATGGGATGAAAACGCAGTTGAAAAAGTAAATAATCTGATACAAGAATCGGAATTGAAAAGCATTTTCTGCTGAACGGTGCAAAAAATATTTACGTGCACACAAAAATTCATCAAACGAAATTATTTGTAACAAGTCTTCCCTCACAAAAGCTTTTATGCATTGTAAATGTAACCCCTTAGAAGAAAACTTGTACGCCCAACCTTCCAAGTCAATAAATATACCCTGGCCTTCTTTATTATCATAAACTTATTAAACGTTAAGAAAAACTTCTGAAAAATATGCACCTACTGCTATAGCCATAGGAGGTGGGATTGAAAATGCTCTGAGGCAAACAAATATTTAATAGACTTTGGCAGTAATGGAATAAAACCCGGACGAAAGTTGGTGGCAAACCAACAGAAGGCTTTTGAATTTATGTAAATTGTTACTACATGTTTTTGAGAGTTTTAAAGTGAGAATAGAATAGAAATGTATCAGTTGAATGCCACGTTTGTAGACGAATAAAACAAAAGCTCTTCTAAAATTGTACAAAAATGTGCTGTTGATCTTTTTTCAGTAGCCGACTAAGAGCTTGCAGATTTTCACAGGAAACACTGAAAAAAATTGGGAAAACTGTTTCGATGCTTGTGTTTCACCACGGACGCTTTCCGGTGAAAGCTGCAGAAAATTATTCTGAATAATTTCTTCTGCCTCCCAGATAGTTTGTTCTTCTAGGCAATGTGCCTATTCGCACTGGCGCAAAAACGGGGGACTGCACAGGCCGCGGCCGCAACACCTGTTGCTGTAAAACATGTCACGATCAGTGGATGAAGGTCGGTGTTTGTAAATTTTCGGAGGAAATAAATGTACTTTTTAGTGCAGAAAAAAAATGTCTGGGCAGACGCGATAGAGACTGTTACGGAAGTAAACGTGGAAATGCGGATGTAAAAGAGGTAATATTTCGAAGTGAACTAGTGGACGTTTTTTATTTTGGAAAAAGGCGGACCTTGTTCTTGCTCATCGCTTTCATTTTGATGAAATATTTATTTTTTCCTTTAAATTTTAAGCGATGCAGATCAACTTTGTACGAAAACCGTTGTCATAGCAGGCGTCAGAAATTGGGGCAGAGACACATTTTTCAGAACAGTTGGTTTCCGCTGTCCTCCTGAAACAAAAGCTCTTCCGGTGTGCCAATGCACCCGGTATGTATGCACTTGCACAGACTTACCGTAAATGCCTTAATCTTTGTTTTGAATTTTTCTTCGACGTCCTTGCATTTGCGCAACTGCTCCGTCACTTGTTTCTGGAAGTCATTTGCGTTCAATGTCATAGGTTCTAGAGAAGGTCAAGTGAATCCACGTCATTCGATATCAAATTATTTGAAATCACTCGAATATACCTTTTATTTGTGAGCAGCGCATTTGAGACCTGTCTAATTTGTATAATTTGTATGGGACCACCACATTCGTTTAAGACGCGTTTATGTAAAACCACTGGCTTGTTACGCCTTTCTTTTTCTATTGTTAATTTTCAAAATTGTAAATGTTTTTGCAATGAGGTGTACAACCCATCGTCATGGTGGAGTATGGAAAGTTTCCGTCGGACTTGCATAAACTCTGTGACTTTCTTTTTAAACAACTGATCAAGTGAATCCGCTACAAGATCACAAAATGCTTTTGTTGTTGTTTCATAATAAAAACAATCGCACTCTTGGTCGCAACACTTTCACTGGAACAAGACTCGTACATACATCTATTATTTAACTCAATTATGCTTTATAGTTCATACAAAACATCAGTCTAAAAATCGACTTCTATCAAGGGTCTGTAGCCTTTCCGCCAGAATTAAGAGTGCAATCCTTCATTTGGAAATGTGGAGCTTCGGCCACATTGCAAAATTTAAAGGCAAGTCGTCCTTCTTCCGCCGAACATAAAAACATCAGCCCTTTTAGTGACCTGCTGGTTCCCCCTAAAAACATTTCTAGATTCGCTTCGAATGCCAAATCCGTAACCATCTGGTCATTGCTCCCTGAAATTTGTAACTACCTTCAAATTTTAAGCATCAGCATACGACATGCAACAATCAAGTGCGAACAATGAACATGCAACCACAAACGAACTATCTGATCTATGCCCAACATTAAATAAATAGACAAGTGTATGCAAAAAACGAAATTACGAGGTTGTTTGCTCAAGGTCCTCACCTCCAAGTACCATTGTGTAGGAAGGACTTAGAGGAGGCGTTTGGTAGTAGACGTACACAAAAGTTTCACTTTGGTGCATTTTCGAAAAGTACCCTGAAAAGACAAGAACTCTTTGTATAAGATTTCTGGCTGGTGTTCTTTTTCGGTATTCCGAAAAAACTCTCATTTCAATGCAATTTTCAACAACTCAGGATTTTATTTTTATTCAATGATAAAATAAGTGACTCAATCTATTCATGAGTATTGGGAACTACAATCAAACCGCCCACCACCACCCGACAAAATATTAAATTATGCTAATCGGTCAAGCTCTGGTGGTAGTAGTCAAGCTCTGCTTTGCCTGTTAACTGTGCAATAAAGGGAGTTGTAGTGTATTATGTTTATTTTTTGGGTCATTTTCTGGATAAATTAGAATTTCATACAAGCACAAGTAAACAAGAAAGCGACAACGATATGTTGCATTTCATTTCATACACGCGCATAGTGTAGATTGATGCAAACATATAATGCAATATTTTTCCCTACCACAACTCATACTAACAGTTCATGCGTTTAGAACTGCACTTATAAAATACAATGTTACTTACAATCTATGGCGCTTTCCGCACTTGCACTTCCATCATATGCAATGAAAACTCGCTTAATCATCGCTTCTAATTTTTGTAAGTTTTACTGCATTCCTGCAATGTATTTTGAAACCAGTACTAACGTTTTTTTGAAATATTTCCATCACTGACATGCTGCTGGTGCCACTCTTCAAGTGTATTCAAAAATATAGAAACAATCTGACCGCAATTTCAGTGAATTGTCGTTCTTTGCTGAACCACCATGGGCATCAAGCAAGTTATTCTACATTTTGATATGGTTTTCTGTTTTACCTTCACAGTATTACTTTCTGCTTGCATTTAAAGAACATGTAAACATGTCAATCAAATATCAACTTTTGTTTATATTCCTGATGATGGCTTATGACTAAGCTGAAACGTTGAATAAAATAATGTATTCGATGTTTGTGGCTATATTGTTCGCAGCAATAATCTACAGCAACTTCGTGCATTGCTTACCAAATGTAAATCAAAAATTTACAAATTCGTAGACACAACACTCTAAAATTGTTTTACCGTTGAAGCTGCGTACAAAGTTTTGATTAAGTGTATACTTTTCTCCAGCCTAATTTTAAACAGTATGACTTGTACTGCCAGTACTATTATATTGCAAACAAACCATCATAACCATGGAGCTGACCTCCGACATATTAAAAGTCTGTTGTTCATAGTGGATGTAATAACCCTTTACTAGTTACTGACAACGCAACACAAAGGCTTTGTTTCTGTTAAATCATCCACTGACTTGCACGATGGCATGGGCTGGTAGCATCTGTGCACGGCATCGGACTTTGCCACTCGCAAAACGCTTGTCGCAATTAATCGTCAGCAAGTCGTGCTTCCGTTTTTCCCATACTGAAGAAGATATGATGCTAGGGTTGTTTTTCTCGTAATATTTGTTCATCGTCAACACAGGCAATGGGATAAACAAATTTATCACGTTTAAGCTGGCATGCAAAAACAGAATGATGTAACAAGAGCACCAAAGCCAATTTATGTCGTTTCTCGAAATTGCTGAACGCTTCTTGATATTCTTAACTTTAATTTTGAAACAAGGATAGTTCTGAAACGCTTTTATACTGAAACCAGATTTTTTAGAAACACTTGGGACTTTAAAGCCTAGGCATAATCGTGTCTGTAACTGTAAGTAACACTAATACTACTAAAGACCTACAGTAGGGTCGAACCGAGGTAAGGTTACGCCAAGGCCAAAAACACCTTTTTCACCCCATGTGCAAATTGTAAATCAAAGGCAAATGTTTATTTAGAAATCGGAGTGTACTTCATGCAGTCCTGTAAGAATTCCACGCATCTGCATTCTGCGTGCAAGTGGTTCTTCTAAGCACGGACGTAGACAAAGCAAATAATTCGGTAGGAGGCAATTTACTTCAAAGCTGGCTCTGCAGCTTTTCTAACTGTTGACTAGAACACTGCCATTGCAGAATAATAAAGGTGAATGAATGTGGTTTGCACCAGGTGGTAAATTGGCATCTTTTTCATCTTAAACGTTGTAGCCTACTGCCTATACCTATCTAAGACTGTTCATGATTGGCTTACTATATCAACAAATTTACTAGATTTTGTGTAAACACAAACTGCTCTGCAAACCGGGATTACAGTAGGTTGCTGTTTTAAGCTCAACATTATTATTATGGGGTTTAATTGGCACTGGTATTGTAGCGCCATGGCTTAATACTTGGTTTTGCCTTTATCGCTTTGTAACCCTGTATGACGCTGAAACTCCAGTACACAAGTTCGGCTGAACATCTCAGAATTGTTAACTCACGGCTTTCACAATTTTAACGGCTTTCACAAAGGATGTTCAAATCGTCTGCGTCAACAGGAAATGCCATTTGCCTCCCGCCGCGTCAGTAAATTTGAAAATATCTAATGACTTATGCCCTTGGCCAGTAGTGCCTGATTGATGACATCAGCGAGAAACACCAGAAATAATGAGTAACCCGACGTGAAATTTGGAGGAATTTGTTGGGTTGGAACAACCCATATACACATTTTCACTGGCAGCCTCTCGGGTTAGATTAGTTTTTGGTACAAACCTCGTAATAAAAAAACTCTCACCACTTGGAATTAGTAGCGAAGGAAATTCTGCACGAGACGACAGAAGAGTCACAGGCTTTGTTGAACTCTGGCATTTTTACAAGCCTCTGCATAGGTTAGATTAGAGAAAGTTTTCATTTTAACAATTTCAAACTTTTTTGTAATGCTGACGAACTTTATCCGCTGCAGAGAAGTTTCCTTGGCAGTTAGGGCATAGTTTGTCAGAGCAATCGAAGCATTTCAAATTGTCTTATCCTCCACAGTTGGAAATACTGCGATGGAGCATTGTTCGTTACTCTAGCAACTTTCCGTGACCCGTACAAATCGATTGCATCTATTATAATGCATTGTAACGGTCTGGGGCGTACTACTTAACTTTCAACAGTACATTCCCACTTTCACTCCCGCCGGAAGGTTACGCTAATCAAACAGAAGTATGACGGTAGTGGAAGGCCTCACAGTGTCTTCATAATCTTTAATTTGAAATTGTTTGACAAAAGTAACTGCGGAACGCTATAAATAACTCCTGTGACGGTGTCTAACTGATATATCATCAAGCCCAGGCTAGAATTGGAATAGAAACATCGGAGCCATCGCTCGAGGAAGCCAAGGCCAATAGACCTTCCACTTGAAGTGTGTTTTCTACTTTTACAAGATTTCCATTTCTGAAAAGGAATGCAAGATATATGCACTCATATATTTGCCCAAACATTTGTCTACTGTAATTGAACTGTAGGGTGCAGGTTTTTTTCTCCGCCATACTCTGCAGAACAACCGGCTGGACTTTAGTCACACTGTCCGCTTCACGGGACAAGTGATATACCGTGGTATGGAAGCTTTTCTTTTGCCTCTTTTAGCCTTTTATGGGGGTTCTCTAAAATTATCTGGTGATTCTGATGAATCATCCATTTGAATGTGCAAAGGCACCGTGAATACAATTCTCGGTCAAGCTCTATGGCAAGGTATTTACACTATCTATAAGGATTATGAAAAAGATGAAAACCTAACAAAGACAAAGTCTGCACTATATAGCAAAGAGCTAGATTCAATCTTTGTAACTCACATCATCAAGACACGTCCGTACGCCTCGTCGGCAAAAACCGTCCACCAGGGCAACAACCGCAGACTCCGATGCGATCTGTAAAGTGAGCAATGTTCTGGGAGATCAAATCAGCGCTTTCACTTATTTCTCACGCACAATGTTGCATTACAAGAACAAACAATGATTACAAATCAATTAACAAATCAGCAGCATCACATAACAGTTGCAGAGTTGCAAAAAATGCGTTAACAGCATGGCCTGACAGGGCCAAGAAAACATGCTGTTGCGAAAACACAAATGATCACGACAGATGAGCATGTACCTCCTTTTTATGACAAAAAGGCTGAGTAAAATAACAAAATACACTGCATTTATAATGGAAGTTTTAGATTGTTAAAGGTAGACTCCGTTTTTACTGTATGTCTTAAACTTAAATTTTTGTGGTTAATTTCAAAGTTATATTTATGAAAATAATATTCACTCATATGCATTGTATAAATATTTGGAAATCAATATTATATAAATATATTCTCCCTTCTATTAGTAACCTTAGATGTACCCCTTCATATATGCAAATGTACCCCATGTTAGGAACCCTGGCCTATAACATCAATAATTTTGTTTTTGCTTAATTTTATTCTGAAAACAGAACTGCTGGTTGCCCCTTGTATTTCCTGGAAGCAGCATCCTGTGTCCTGACGTTGGTAGCTTCAAAAGATTTTCCCGAGCCCTTAAAACATTCTTTGAGTAAAAGCATGTATTTCTATAGAAGCAACTTGTATATCACTAATTTTAGTGATTGTTTGAAAACATGTACCTTTCATTCAAATGATGATGTCCTACCCGCATAAGCTTTACCTCAACAGCTTTAACCTTCAAGAATTGCATTAACAGTTACCACCAAATTTATTTACAATTTAACAAAATTACCAAATCTTCCATACTTTTTGAACGAATTCGTTTCAGAAATAATGGCGGTACATCAATCAATATCATGAATGGGTTGATCAGGGGCGGATCCAGGTGGAGCGATTGGGGCGATCGCCCCCCGGAGATCTACGAAAGTAACTTAATTCACCATGATTTCAACAATTCGAAAAACAGCATTCGCACCATAAGGGCATTTTTTCGTCCATTGTTTTGCCACAGCAGTGCTGTGAAGTATACTTCATCCCTCTTACAGTCCCCAAGCCCTCATGTGACTTGACTGCCAAATATTACTGAAATCGCCCCCCCCCCAACCTTACTGGCTGGATCCGCCCCTGAGGTAGATTGAATAAATATCATTTTAATCAGCATGCAAATGAACTTTACGCTGCACAACGAACATTTCACAAAGGAATTGAAAGACAACATATTAGAAACATGGAGGAAAATAAGTCATTACAGACAAATATGCTTTTAATGCAGAAGAGAACACCACAGTGATTGAATGAAAACCAAACACAAACGCTAAAAGGGTTCAGGTACGTTAATGCAAATATCCTTTGCAGCACGTAAGCGTCGATACAAGAACAAAGTAAGGTTGCTCTCCACCAGAGTGTCTAACTTTATGACATGCGTCTTTTCACCTGTAATGCTTTCTTCGCACGTGGCGATTGATGTATATGGACCGTTTCAATGAAATGATAATCTGAGCATGTGCGATAGTAAATAAAAGCCAATTAATTACTTGAACACAACATCTTGTAAGTTTTTCTTTTTAACGATAGAACAGCAAGGGTAACATTTATAGGGAGAAAATAGTCAAATGGGTTTTAAACGTTTTTCAGTGGTTGTCTGAAACTCTGATTCAAATTTTTAACAGAAAATTTTCGACTAACAGTAAATGTACGTACTGGAGAGCAAACAATAGGTAGGAACACTACTACAACACCGCACGGATTCATAGAAGCAAAGAAAATTCCAAAAGCTCAGATGACGCTGAAACGTACCATCCATAGAAGCAAGTTAACATTTTGTCATGAGCACTTACGAAGTTACGGTGCTTTCACTCAGAGACTCCGGTAGAGACTGGAATGAACCATGCATATTTAAGACAAAGGCAACAACTACCGAACATAAAGCCGGAACAACAACGTACGCAAATAAAAAAACTAAAAACTAACGTAAGTGGAACTCACAGTGTAAAGCAAAATTAATTTAAAATCATAATCAGCAGCAAATAAATAGTGGTGTGCATTGCCACGACAGAAAAAATGATAAACACATTTCCTGTTATTTTTCATCATTGTGTTTCCTGATATTTATTCACAAGTCAGTGTTGATGTGAGAAGAGTGAATGAAACAAGCATACAGTATGTGGAAATTAATTTCAAGCTCTAGAAATTTAAGTAGTGACTGTTTGTTCGTTACAACTCGGACGCGACAAGCTTTCCGAAGTGATCTAATCTGTCTTCTGATCGTCGCTCTTGTATACCACGTAATTGTTTTGAAATGTTCTGCAGGAAGCTTAGCATTTCCACCAACATAAAGAACAGTAAAGATTACTTAAACGCAGTAATCCTCACAGCGAAGCATGTAGATTTCACACACTTTCCACGACTAGACAGTGCAAAAGTTTATCACACCTGCATTGTATGTCTCTCCAACTGTGCTGTTCCGCAGTAGTGCTCGTCAGTTGAAGGTGCAACAGAAATCGTCGGACGTGAACGCGCAGAGCTCGACATCGATTGTTCAGAAAACCCACTCAGTGAGGCTCGTTCATCATCAGAAGGCGCGGATTCTAAAACGTTTCATAACAGTGATGTCGCTGATCAAGAATGCCGTTAGCAGTCTTCAATCGTATGCGAACTTATTCTGCTTTCAATGATATGTTAATACGAAAAGTTGGGTTAAATTAAATGGCAGTGAAATTACTTTCAACTTGTGTACTATTCAGGCCCGTCGCCAGGATTTCGCAACAGGGTGGGGCCAAAAGTCATACGGGGGACACGTTCATTAAATACAATAATGGATGTTTGCAGCAACCGGGCACCAAATATGAAATGGGGGGAACAGATTTTAAAGGGAGGGCCGGGCACCACTGGCCCCCCCGCTGGCGACGACCCTGGTACTATTCGTGTCACATTCTAATATTGACGAAATAAGTAATTGTTCTCCGCGGGAAAAATTGTTCACATGTCTGAAATAATGATACGCACCATGAGAACATTTCTGTAATGTTCACACAATTTAACTGCACAACCTAATACTTAATCTGTATGTTTAATTATATCATCCAGGAATGACAACTGGCTATAAAACGTCCAGTATTCAGGAGTTACAGGACCGGAACCAGAGTTTCCTTTACCTTCTTGTACCTTTTACCGTACGTTCTCAGTGTTTTCCATTGAATTGCTCAGCTGAAAAAAGCAAGTGCAGTTAAGCACTAGGGTTCGCTAACTGCGATGCGTTAGTCTATCCCAGGGGGTTCATGACGCATTTGTGTAAGTCATAATTATAGTGTATTTGTTGAAATTATAATAAACATCATGCAAAGCTTAATTAAATGTAGATTTTTCCAATAGAGTACATCCGTCACATATTTTTTCCCACACAATTTATCAATATATGTGAAAATAAAAAACGTTTGAGGTCATAGTACGTCAGGTGATATAGGTTTGCGGTGCTGGCTCTGATTTTCTGTTTCTAGCGTGGTGACTTGATGAGAGGTTTCTGATTAAAGACATTTGAACATCTGTTGGTATCACTGCAATTACATTATTACGTTAGGACCTTGATCTGTTACAAAGCGTGATGGTACGCAGGTAATGTAACATGGTACAGGACGATCCTCCAAAAACGCAGAACCGACAAATCTTTCAATAAAAATTTTAATTTTAATTATTCCTCTTTTCTTTCTCAGGTTGTAGTAGTAGACTTACTGCATGAAACATTGCAACAATAGTTTTTCCCACCATGTCCTGGTCAACCAAAGAGAAGGAATTTTGCGTGGAGGCCTATTTCGCTAACAATTCATACAAAGTAGTGCAAGCAAGTTTTCGGAGAAAGTTTCAGTGTCGTCATGCTCCATAAAAAATCAGAATTTTTGACTGGATTCAGAAGTTGAGAGAGTGTGGGACTGTGCAAAATCTTAATTCAAAAGGTCTGAGGGATACTTCTTCTGGTCGGACGGTGAGTACTAGGACGCAAAGAAACACACAAACATTGACAATTTTGCACGACGTATGCAAGTTTACCTCCAATGCCATGGAGGCCATTTGGAACATATTTTGGAAAGAACGTGACTTTTATGCGAAGGGACTTTAGTGACTGAAACTTTGGGGAATAATTGCATACAGACTGAAGTTTTAAACTTGCAAAGTGCTTGAAGTTTACTGGATCTTTGCAAGATTTAAAAAAGTTTTATTGGTTCTGTTTTTTTGGGTCATTGAAGTTGGTCTTAAGCAGGGCTGTGGAACCGACGTCCGAAGCAGGAGCCCATGCAATTTTAAACGATTGGAACTGTATCTTGAGCCGGATCCAAAATTTTTTAGACGTAGAGGTCGGATCCATAGCCTGAAATCTGGTTCGGAAATTTTGCATAGCTTCCCGAATGAGCTACTTGTTATTTCAAGTTGCCGAGCCGAAGCAAGGCGTTAGTTCGGTTCTCAGTTCTCACCCTTTTCAAAGTGCATGTCACAGATTTCCTGGAGCACAAATCTTAATTTAGCCTACATGAGGCTTTTGGTCAGCAGCAGCAATACGTCAACGATAGCGCGGTAACAGAACAAGGAAAATGTGGTCCGCATAGGGTTGCCTGATGGTTCCAGTCTGAAGCAGCACAACACTATTCTGAATAGAACAAAAGTGGAACATAAGTAGCCAAACATTAGCTGTTTCAAACAGCGGAAAAAAAGCTCAAAAAATGAGAAAAACATAGAAAATCTCAGAATTTTTTTACAACCTAAACCAGCGTGGTCCAACTACTTTTCACCAATGGGCCATTTTACAAAAACGTGATAACTCGCGGACCACTTCCAGCAAAATGATGTATACAACAACAGATTCACAGTATTTCAAATTAAAAACGGGAAGATAAGTGAGTATGCCATTGAAATTATTACACAATAGCAAATAGCAATTTATTACAAATCTCTATAAATGGGATGCCTGTGGTCGAGGCTTCTCTGACACTATAATCGTTCCTTTATCAATACCAGTGTTTGTGGTATTGATAAAGGAACGAGTATAGTGTCGGAGAAGTGTTAATGGTAGCAAGTCGGAGACTATGGTCCAGTGTTTCGTGTGCCATTCAATTTGTCTTTTCAGATTGGACTTGCTTCATCGTATAAAATGTACTCACACACACGTATGCATTTGCAAACAGCGAGTGCATTTTTAGTGCGAAACCTTGCAGTTTGAGAAACCTGCCTTTGCTGACTAATTTCCCGAAGTTGTCTGCACAGTCTCTAACACCGTTATTACTGTACATTTTTATTATAATGTGTTATGCTTGTTCTAATCAAAACCTATTTCATAGATGGGCAAATAATTTGGCTCGAGGGCCACTTGGTGAAGGCCGCGTTTAGCGGATAGGTAGAATGATTTATTTGGCAGTACTGAGTTCATTTCGCCAGATGTTCTCTTCAAGACAACGATGTTGTCTTCAAGACAACGAACGGCGGGGCATCGAGTAAACAGAGGTCATCAAGACAGGTGCCACAGCGGAGGGTTAGAGCAGGCCGCATCTTTTACTTTAATTGTAAAGTAAATAAATAAACAAAATGGTGCACAGAAAGGTATTGTTCTTGTGCAAATTCACTTTATCCAGCGAAAGTAATATAGTGAGACAAATGTAACCTCGCACGCTTTTCAACAAGTTTCAGATTTTAAGATTTTCCTGAATGTTTCCGCGGGCCACTGAAAACGCTGTATCGGGCCACATGCGGCCCGCAGGCCTGTAGTTGGACCACACTGACCTAAACTAAAGGTAAACCACACAGAATATTTCAGTTTGACAAATTCTGTCTTGCTGGCCTGGCATTTACCCAGGCCCATAACCAGCTTGGATTTCACCCCGCCCCCGCCCCCCTAGTTACGGGACTGCATCTACCTGTGTAAGTTAACAAGAAACACATGTGCCTATTAGACTATGAGTCCATCGGATTGTCTGGTAGACTGGTGCAGTGCAGAGCAGGAGCAGATTCAGAGGGAAGAGAAAAAGACAAGGTGCGCTCTCCTCCACTCGCACCTCTTCTCCAAGGAAAAATTATGGAACGAAAAAAGTTGCAAAAGAGCCAAAAAGTAACCAAGTAGGCAAACAAAAATTTTGGAGCAAAGTGGCTCTCAAAAGAGACAAATGTCTGGTTTTTGGATCCAAAAGAGCCAATATGGCAACCCTGGGTCCGCACGCTGACAGTACAAAAACTCAACTGCCGAAATGAGGTCAGCGCACCAGCTCTGGGCGCACGCACACAAATGCGGCGCATCAGTATCCGTCAGATCCAAGAGAAGACGCACGCAAAACCCACTTGGCGCAATAATGAGTTGACACAAGCAAGGCAGCACGTACAGTAAAATAATCACAAGTTGTGAAATGTCCCTTTGTAATGCGAACGGTTTACATCAGTGGTTCTCAAACTTTTTCTGATTCCGTACCATTTGTAGCTCCCGTACTGTCATCACGTACCACCTTGTTCCAGGAAAAGTCAATGTGCCAAATATCATTCGATCAAAAGTCTGGTAAACCAGAATTGACACAAATGCAATGTGAACAAAATGGCTGTGAGAAATTTTAATTGCTATTTTTAGAAAACAGTAAGGGAAGTAGCCAACACAAAAATTCAGAAATTTATTAACAGAACCCAACAAGTAAAAACTACAGCTGTGAATGTATTTTTGTGAAGAAAAAAAGAAAGTATGTCTATTCGTGTACCACCTTGAAGGCCTTCGCGCACCACTAGTGGTACACGTACCACAGTTTGAGAACCAGTGGTTTACATCCACCATACTGTGACGTATTACACTCAGCTTTCGTTCGTGGCTATCTGGTTTCTATGTACAAAGTCAAAAGCTGTTGTAAATATGTGAGGAGGCTGGTGAGAAAATATATGTTCCAGTGAGAAAATTGTGAAGGACTAGAATATGTTTAAAAGCAACCTGCGTGAGTTCTCCATCTACGGCCTCTAAGGTGACACGTAAAACGTTGCTCTCGCGTATATCTGGACATTTTTCATCTCCTTGGTATTTCCCAGAAAAAAGTTTTCATCTCCTCGGTATTTCTCGGTATTTCCCAGAAAAAGCGTTCGTTCATCTCGGGTGTGTTTTGTGCGATGTAGGGTTTGCAAATTTGCACGATAGCGATATCCAGAGCTACGGTATTCTCACAGCCCGCCTGTGATTTATGAAACCGTGAAGTTGCTTGAACTGCCCTGTCGTACGGTGATGACACCCTGACTGGAACAACTACTAAATTGGCAATAACAAGTGAGCAACAGGATTACTTCAATGCACAGCACACCCGGATCGGTACCGGATTAACAATAGTAGCAAATGTAGCAATTGCTACGGGCTCCGCGGTTTTGGGGTCCCGCCTTCATTTGTGTTAGATTTGTTCTTTTTTATATGTAAGGGTGGATATTAGAATTTAGGTGCCTGAGAGCTGAGGCAAACTCTCAGAACGGAGACGCTATATTTTGCAAATGCTATACAGAAACTTTATTCGCTTAAAGCAAGTTAAGTTTTCCATTTGGTCTGAGAATTTGCTTCTGCGTGAAAGTCAATTTCACACTGTTAATTGTTTGAAGTCACTTGATTTTAATTTGTTTTTTGTATACACATTGAAGTTGTTGAGGTGCCCCTTTTGGCACATTTGCACACAGGCATTCCAACAACCTTGCTTTTTTTTGTTGATTGCATATACTTAGAAAAATGTGAGGAACCTGTGTTTCCATGACTTTGCCTGATTTTTAGACAAATAGAACGGTGACAGAGTTATTTTGCACATATGTCCCTGACAGCTTATAATAAAAAATTGAGGCAATCTGCTACCCTGGATTTCTTGATGTGTAGAAAATTTAGTGCATCTTACTCCCTAAAAATTTCAATTTCATTTGAAGTGCAACATTTTTCTGTGGCAGATACGACATCGGAAATCTGTTATATGAAGAGTAGACCTACACCAACACCATGACTTGATATGGAGAAAAACGGATCTAAACCGCGCATGACGTTTTCTACGCACAGATAATCATTCCCCTCTAAAATAGTTGTTTGGGGGTACAGTGTATAAAATTTTTATACTATGAGTGTTTCGCTGCGCTGATACGATTTTGTTGTGAAAGTGATTAAAAATGGACGTCGGGAAGTCAAAAATAGTTGAACCAGAAAAAATGGAGGATCACGTGTTCCAGGAAAACGTATTCTAGTTTAGGGTGGCATAACACCTTTCATTTCCCAACTTGTGTGGTGTTTGAAGGTTTCCTGAGTAAGGACATAACAATGCAAAAACTAAGTTCGAAACTCTCAATAGGGGGCACTCACGGCACTTTGACAGAGGGGCGTCCGACGCAACCGCCTCGTTCGCCTCATTTAATATCCACCCCTGATTATGTGTATAATTTTTTTTCAGTCCAAAAGGTCAGTATTTTGCTAAATTTGTCATACCCAATCAAGTGAAGGTTTCCAACTGAATGCTTTTGCATCAGACTACTGTGACTTGAAAATTGAAATATTTTACAGTTATTTGCAACATTATTGGACCACCAAAGCAATGAGGCCAAATTGCAGCAATTTCCAGATATTGCTTGATTATATTCGTTTGAATGGCATTTTAAGAAAATATTATAACATCACGTTGACCTGTGCTATAAGCTGCGTTATCTTTTTGGCACTTTCAAAATAATAGGGCCAGTGGTGCCAAACTTGGGGTTTTGCCCCAAGATTTGGGGTTTTCAATGCCTTTCTGGGTTTATGTTTTTTTCTGAACACCTGTGGTTTTTAGGATTTAACTGCCTACAGCGGTGATTTAAGATAGGGTATGATTGATTAATATTAGGCTCATCTTTCTTTATCTTGTTTTATCAAGGTACCTTAGTGTTCAGCGTAACTGATGAACAAGCAACTGACGCCGTAGCTGTAAATATTAGCTAAGTGCAATGAGTTCAAATGACAAAGATACTAATAAAGGAAGCCCAAAGCAAAAGAATGAGTGGCACACACAGCAATTTTAAGGTAGAGTGGTTGAAAAGTACAAATCTCAAAGGTTAGCGACAGAAGGACACCGGGAAAGAAGAATTAATTATTGTAAATTCTGCCAGATCACCGTCTGAAATGAAAACAAGTCCATGTTACTGCGATATCATAATTCCAACAGACACAAAAGTTCATCAGAAAAGTTACATGATATATGCACTAGCACAGTTTGTGGCTTATCAGATGCCCAGACATGGTAGGTATTAGAAAGATTCACCTAATTTTGTGTCTACCTAAGATTTTCTGTTAAAATTTAGATTTTTTGGTGAGTCTAAATGGGTTTTTTCGAAAAATCTCATTTGTAGCCCTGCATTTGGCATCTATTCATTAGCCAGTTGCTATCTAGCGTCATTCATGCGTGTGTCTTAAAGCTTGTTTCATCAAAGTACAGTAAATGTATTAGCGCCATCAAGCGTATACTCTCCACTACCGCCATGTATATATCCTCGTCTTCTTTGATGAAACAAGCTTTTATGTCGGAAGTCTGCTGAGGGTTCATGTATTTGGGTATTTCTTTTTACTGTGATGCATGTTTGAAGTCTAGCGGCTTGCGTGTGGGATTGAAGACGTTACACAATACAATATCATTTTAGGACCATTTTTTGTACATACGAAAGTAAATATGCATAATGGTAGACACATGGATGCCCACAGAATCTATGATTTAACAGTTGTTCATTTATTCAAGTGTATTTTTGACTAAGGACCCCGCACTGTTTCTATGCTACAGGCCCCGCGCCCCCTTAATCAGGCACTGACCCGGATCCTTACAGTAACACTGCCATATGTCACTGTACTAGAGAATTCACAACAGCGGGTTGAGTGTAATAGGTATGTCACATAGAATTTGTGACAACCCACGTTTGTAAAGGCCCAACTCACACTAAAAATTGCGTCTTAAATCACGTCATGAAGAGGCAACCGGATTATCACATGACGGTGACTTGACATTGGCCAAGCAACAATGAGAGACAGGCAGGAAAGATATGACGCCAAACAAGCTATCCAACAATGCGACATTTAACGTCTTTTACAGTATGAACCGATTCAGAAGATTTTCACAGCTTTGTGCTTTGCCGAGTGGGAAACTGGGTATTGCTTCAAACGTGGCTTGTCCACAATTGCGATCAGCTATTTTCGGAAACGTACAGCTTCTTCAGCTCCATCACGTTGCTTCGCAAATTTTACGTTGGAAATGAATGAGTTGTGAAAGTCGTAACTCTACTTCACCTTTACGTCGCGACGTGGTTCATCGTAGTTGCACTCCACACACAACCTTTGAAAGCCTGAGAAGGTAAATTCGAACTTGGGCAAATACGAGAGAATGGTATTTAATTCGTTATTAATATATATGTCGAGTTGCGGTGAATGCAGAAAATTCAAGATCCTATATAGAGCATTTTCAAGGGCAGCTCAGACGTTCCTTTTCACGTTGTTTGACTTACTTTGCGTAGTCCTGTTTTTCTAATGCCAAAACATTTTTTTCCGTATACTGTATTTATTCATGGCTACTTTTTCAGCAAAAAGACATTCCCACTTCCTGCAGATGATCAACATTCCTCAAGTACACGCCCAAAGCAAGCAAAAGCTGCACATTCACAAGAATACCGCTTCTCAGAAATAATATATTTTTGTAGTGTTTCCGAGATTTCCAGGAAAAACTTGAGCAAAAGCTTGATGTAACCGAAGATGTCATCATGTTGACATGTTGTTGTACCCATATACCCATGATTCTTGCAAAATGTACGATCTTCGCAGGTATCTCCAGCACAAACGCTGCCTCCTTGCCTCGCTCTACATTGAAAATTGTAAATATGCTATACGTCACTGTGCACGCAACAAAACCCTGGTTTGGAAGCTACCATCCGTCCTAAACTACATCTTCTAAAAAACATATCGCAAGAAAGATCAATAATTTCCCTCGACTGCACCAGTGTTTCCAGGTCTTTCGGCGGTTTCTGAGATTTCGCCATTCAGTTGTCACCATTGCTGTGCTGGTCAGCTCACAGGCTCAACGGAGTGAAACAAATACCTATTTTGCTATTTAGAACCTGACTTGTACGTTCTGCAAGTAATTTAGAGATACCGACAAACACAAGCAAACCAAGCTGTTGCACAACACAAAAGTTGTATTTTCGAACGAGCGCAACAAGCGCGTTCAATTTCATTGAGAGAAATTAGTACTACAACATAGTAAAGGCTGTCATGGAATCTTGAACGACGGCATTGAGGTAAAACATGCAATTGCAGTCGTCTTTCAAAATACAAACCAACGCGATTTTTGTATGTAATTGTAACGTATTGCACTTGCGTTGGCCACTGACAACAGCCATTGACAAAAGGACCCGGTTGGGGAGCTCGCAAATTTCGCCAGAACTTTTGAAAATGTTTTTCTTTCGTTTCGACAATACACACCCACTGCAACTCTCATTTCACAAATGTAGATGCTTGCAAAATTCAAACTATTTTATAGAGTTATGAAGAATTATCAGACATGATCGTGATTTAGCCAAGAAAAAGCCGAAACAGTTGAGAGGTCAAATCAGCCAGCCACTGGCGTTGTACGTTGGGGTTGAACGTGTGGAGGTTTTGAGATTTCGATGTATCTTTCACTAGGACGCAGTTTTCTTGCTGATAAAAGCATTATATACAACATATAAAAGACAACAGAAACAGAACATTGTAACACTAGTTCGCATCGCAACCGTATGAAAAGCCACAGTGGTTTAAATACGGTCACCACATCGCAATAAAACACAGGTGGGATTGATATTATTGGCATAAGGCAACGGCCACACTTTCAAGGAAGTCTGCAACCGACAAATCGTCGTGGTGTTTAGAATGTTATTTCTGCCTTTTCAAGATCGTGACGATTCAAACATCCGCAACATGAACGCTTTTAAAGAGTTACACCGCAAGCGAAGAGGAACGGGTCATGTAGGTCAGAGAAAGCGTTCTGCACGTTTGAGCATGCTGTGGAAAGGCTTGCGTGCAATTGTTGCACAATTTCTTATTGGGAGCACATGTGAACAAAATTTTTCGGATTGATTAAGTTCATCTGGCGGACTTTTACAAAATATTTTAAAGATCGCAGCAAGACTGCAGCAGCCGAGTTGGTATCTTACCGGGCAGAGAAAGTCAAGCTGTTATCCCTTCATATCCGTGTAACGAAGCAGAAACAGGCCCTTAACCAGGTTTCATGCTTGGGGAGGCAAAATACACTTTTAGGGGGGGGCATGATTTTGTTTTTATTACCTGTTTAAAACACATTTTTCTGGACACAACAAAATTTGGGGTTGGCACAAGAGAATGTGGGGGGCACTGCCCCCGAATGTCCCCCATGGTTACGGGTCGGAGCAGAAACTGCTTGGAATGAAAATGGCTGAAATGACAACAAACGACAATCCGACCATACGGTTTTCAGGGTGCACACCAGGAGTGGGGATTTGCTATAACTGACATAAATGACTGCAGTCGTATGCGGCGATCACTACTGGATGCAGCACAAAAACCATGTATGGACAATCAAGCACCACGGCATGACACGTCACAAGTTGCGAAAGAAAACAACTTGACTTTTTACTTTCTGTGTTTATGACGTTGTTGACGTCCTGGTCCTGGTCAAGTTGAACAAGTGGAGATGCCCACGCTTCACATTTTCCACCGGTCTTAATATCATGATCGCGGTACCTCAAAAAGGCGAACGCCAAGAGAAACGTCACACAGGGAATATCAACAATCAGATCAGCGCCATGTTTCGCAAAACATATTTTACATTTAACCGCGAATCTTGATGTGACGCTAAGGCAAACGCTGTCGCTAGCGCCAACAAAGTTGCGGCGATTTTTGCGGGAATTGCGAGAAAACCAGCGTAACAAGAATCTCATTTCTCCATCGAACAACGGCTGTTTTTCCTGAGAACATCAAGGTATTGATGTGGCGAACGGAAGGGGTAGCTCTTGATGTTCGGCAACTAAAAGAGCTCCCCCGAGCTTCTACTGCAAACCAAATAAAAAATACAGCGAGACAACCGCAGAAAAAATTAAACGAAACGAGGAGCTGAGTAGCAAACGCTTATAAAAACAAGTCGGATATTTCCAATTTACAACTTTTTCGGGGCATGCTAAACACAAGCGTTGGGGCATGCTAAACACAAACGTTGCGCAGACACTGCTCGGAAGAGCAAAGACAAAAATCAATACTCGGCAAAGCTCCCGCTGCGAGCAGACCGCGATTTCAGTCCGAGCAAGGGCATCGTCCGCTTGCAATGAAGCCAATCGATACGCTTCGCTTTATAACTTCCCAACAGCCAAGTACATCGTCTCAACAATAAGCAGCATTGTCCCAAGGCAAGAAGCGCGAAAGCAGGGAATTAAAGCAAAGCGTAAAAACGACGAAAAGCATCCAACTCGGTGTACAGGGAATATTTCGTGGAAGTGCGCGGATGTTTGATCGACAACGGCAAGCATATAAAACAAGCGCATTTAAGTGCAAAACAGCGAGTAAACACGTGAATTTGGCCCAAAAAATAAACTAATAGAAAGCGAAATGTCAACGTCGCATGTTTAATGCGCGCATTTCTCAGGTCGTTCTACTCGGCGATGAGTAAAACACTGATAACCTTGTTGCTAGTGGGAGTTCAATTGCTCAGTCCTCATTCACGGCGCAGTAAGCAAGTACTGTAGCGAAACACGCAAGAGCTGGAGAAATATTTATATACAAAATCCTTTGAAAAAGAAAGAGGGGAGACTTCTCCCTGGCACAGTTTTGGCATAGCTTTCCAAAAAGTAGGAACGCGGGAAGACGAAAAAAGCACCACAAAGCCGCAACGCATTTTCGTGAATGTACACCGTACAAGCTTGCAAGTGCGGCCGAGGCCATCGGCTTGTTCAGAAAGGACACACTATGACTGGCACCCTCGCGTGCTGCAGGATGTGGTTGCTGACCGATCCCAGACGGGTGAAGCGGTATTTGCTCAGCGCTGCGCTCCCTGTCACGATGATGTCAACTTGCTCCTGATCGGCTTTACAGACGACGTTATGTCCTGCCAGCAGACTGTGCCCGGTCTCTACGATGACTTTCCAGTGAACCTGAGCAGAAAAAGCGACTTTCCGTCAAACCGAAATCACGTTCGAACGATGCACGCCGTAGCTTATGGAAGGCGACGAAATTTTAAGCTACGCTGTACGGGAGGCGCTTACCTCAACTAAACACTTCAAACGTTTGGTAAAGGTCGACAAACAGTTCAAGTTAATACATTAAGGAAAGCTCAAGGCCGCAGTTTTCTCAAGATGTTTGAGCTTGGCAATGAACAGCAGCTGGGAGTCTTGCAAAGTTGTTTTAGATACGACGAAAACCAATGATTTGAATAGAAACATACTGGGCGTTTCGAAATCGAACCTTTTGAAGTTACCAAGGCAACACCCTTGATAAGTTAGCGTTTGCCCAGAGCAGAGGCGTGCAACATACGGCCCGCGGGCCACAACCCGGCCCGCGGTACCGGTTTACGTGGCCCGCACATACTTGGTCAAGTATCCCATCATTTT
>Ga0210059_1004450_pt1 | contig 22611 bp, 15 predicted proteins | sample Ectturendosymbi2_FD_188042 | JGI IMG/M metagenome (GOLD analysis project Ga0210059, IMG submission 188042) | Ecteinascidia turbinata endosymbiont from Florida, USA - Sample 2 (SPAdes) (version 2) | ecosystem: Host-associated > Tunicates > Ascidians > Unclassified | place: Key West, Florida...
AGTCTGGACGGATAGCCGCGTTCGTCGGACAGTCTCACTCTGCGGTCGAAACATGAAAAAATACAAAAAATCACTTTCCGTTGCTGCATGGAATGTACGTACTCTTCTCGACAGCGCAAGTAATAACGTACTGCTTCGGTTGCTGCTGAACTCCAGCGCTACAACATCGACATAGCTGCACTCAGTGAAACCCGTCTCTCTGATGAAGGATCTCTAACAGAAGTGGGAGGGGTGGATACTGAGCTCCCAGATGAGATAACAAAGACATTCAGAGACAACTGCGATAAAAATATTGTGCAGCAAACAAGCTGCGAGTCTCTTCTCCCGATGTTCGTTGCCATATACAAAAACAAAGGTGACTGCGCCGACTGTGGTAACACCCGTGACATCTCGCTGTTATCGGTTGGTGGCAAGATTTTGGCCAGAGTAATGCTTAACCGACTTTTGACACACATTTCTGAGGTAATGCTATCTGAAAGCCAATGTGGCTTCCGCCGGGGTCGTTCCACTATTGACATGGTCTTTGTCGCACGTTTGCTTCAAGAAAAATGTCGTGAACAGCACCGACCACTCTATATGGCATTTATGGACCTCTTGAAAGCATTCGACACCATAGATCGAGCTATCCTGTGGAAAACTCTATCCAAATTCGGTTGTCCACCATTCTTCCTGGTAATCCTACAGGATTCTCACGATGATATGTCCGCGCAGGTAATTTATGGCGGCGCAAGCTCTGAGTTTTTTTCCAGTGCAAGTTGGTGTCAAACATGTCTGCGTGCTGGCACCTGTCATCTTCACCATCTTCATGACTGCTGTTGCACTATATGCTCGTAACTATTTCCTCCAAGACAATGGGATCTCCGTCAAGTATCGCCTTGATGGCAACCTGTTCAACCAACGTCGTCTCAGTGCCCAATCTGTTACCCATTCTTATGAGCTTCAATATGCTGACGATACGGCACGAGTAAGTAACACTGCTGATGGCCTTCAGCAACTCCTTGATGGCATGGCTGATGCATACAGTCGTGCTGGTCTTGTTGTTAATATTAAAAAGACAGAAATTCTACAGCAGTGCACTTCGCCAAATCTTGCTCCACCTGTCTTCAACATCAAAGACTGCCCACATCGCCAATGTGGATCAGTTTGTATACTTGGCACTGTCCTAAACAAGCTTGATGTATCATCTGACATTCAGCGTCGCGTACACCTTGCTTCATCTACTTTTGGACGACTCTCATAACGAGTATTTTTTAACAGAAACCTGAACCTCAAGACCAAGATGGCTGTCTACAATGCTCTCTGTGTCTCAAAGCTACTTTATGGTTGCGAGGACTGGGTCCTATATCGCCGTTACATCAAGACTCTTGAACACATTCCTTGCCTTCAGCGAATGCTTAGACTACACTGGTGGGACAAAGTTCCCCACGTAGAGATCCGTCACCGTGCCCCCTGCCTTTCGATGGAGGCCGTCATTGCTGAGCGCCAACTCAGATGGACAGGGTATGCCAATCAAATGCCGGAAAACCAACTGCCGCGACGTGTGCTGTATGGTGAATTAAGAAGGCCGAAGATCTGCTGGCGGACAGTACTGTACAAACGTTTTAAGGATTGTCTGAAGGCAACACTTTAAGAAGAACGCTATTCCCCCTGATCAACTGGAAACATTAGCAGCGAATCGCAAGGCCTGGCGAGACATTTGTACCACTGGTATCCTCTTCATGCAAGCAACGCAGGATAAAACTGAAGATGAGTGTCGTCGCCGACGGCATGAACATGCTGCTCGGAACAGAGAAAACAGCTCCGCTTATCTGTGTCCCAGCTGTGTCCGTACATGTCTATCACGCGTGTGACTGTACAGCCACGAACAATCCCACCCATAGGTGGCGGAACCGGGGGGGCCGCATGGGCTTAAGCCCCTCACTGTTTTGCCTAAATATCGTAAGTTTAAGTAGCACAATTAGTGTTGGGTCCAGTGATAAAGTAAATCGTTTAATGAAAAAAATTTTGCAGAATTTTGGCAGTATTATTTTTAACATATTATTTGTAATTTGGCAGTGAATTTGCCAGGATTTCGTAATCGTTTGGCAGGATACACCGTGCACAGTCTGTCACCCTGCTATGGATTGCTTTCCGCATTGGTGTTGTTGAACAGTGTTGCCAGATGGTGTAATACAACACAATTTTTCACAAAAATGGTGCCATTTTACATGCTTGTGTACATGGGCGCCGGAAGGAATTTTTCCAGGGGGGGCCACTAGTGGATTTTTCCAAAGGTTTTCTACTGGTGACCAAAAGTGGTGAAATTTGTTTTTTACCACTCGAAATTAAGAAAACAGCATTTTTTGCTGAAATTTTCAAATTCCTGCCCCTCTTCGGACATCCATATGCTTGTGTGCAGGAAAAGTTCGTGCCACACCATTAAAAAACTACCATTTTAAAAGTATTTTTTGAAACATAATTAATATCGGACTAAATGTTTTTTGAAGCAATGGATTTGTATAAAACATTGGATTAGAAGTTCAATCCAATGGGCAGTTCCCATTTCGAGAATAATTTCAAACGAACGATAAATTGTCCAACAAATCGGGCCAATATGAATGAGCCTAGTAAGTGGATGACTTACTGGCGTTACAGTGGCGATTCTAGAATGAAAAAGTGGGAGCACTGCGGGGCCAAGGAAAAAAGTAGGGGGCCAACATAAATGTCTCTCCTGCATGGTCATTTTCCACTATAATGAAGATGGATTTGCTATGATTAAACCTATCAAACGCAACATAGGCTTGTGAATATCTTCAGAAGCGTCGCCAGAAACTCCTGAAATCGTTTAAAATTTTGCTGGCTGAATGTTATCTGCTGCATATGCCAATCAAACGATCTTGAATGTGAAATTAAGCAAAAAACTGGGGGCCAAACAGGGGGGCAGCCAAAAGTCTAGGAGGGCCATGGCCCACCCAGGCCCCCTTAGAACCGCCACTGTGGCGTTATCATTGCTCTGTGACGTGTGTTACTCAACAATGGAGAAGTTATGAGAATTTCTCATGTATTGTTACATAACCTAACGTCACAAGGCAACGTTGATGCCAACCAGAATGAAAGCAAATGGAAATTTCAGTCACGCAAGCGTCGCACGTTTTTTTCAGTCAGTCAGAATAAATCGTATGATTAGCCCGAGTGACGCTGATGACCCTGTAACAGCCTATTTGAATTTCAGGTAGTTTACCGATACGTTTTCATAGTGGTGTAGTTTTGTCTAAAACAGTGTAATTGAGACCTTCATATGGTGTATACGTAATGAAGCCATATTTCAATGCTTGTGACGTCACAGTTGCCAATTCAAACCACAAAATTTGCTATATATTTTTTAACGTGCACTTGTGCCCCCCACTTTGAAAAAGGTTCCGCCACCCATGATCTTACCTCCGAAGATAAGATGATGGATCGGATTCATCGTTTCGACGTCCATCGAAGAGAGAGAGCGGTTCTCTGCAGATGTAATGCACAGCAGAGTTGGTTCGATTACAATTGTAATTGAATGTAATTAATTACATATTTTCACGAAATTGTAATATACTTGAGATTTTTTGTTCTTGTGTAATTGTAATTTATAAAAATATTTGACCAAATTGCAATTACACGTATTTTCAGCAATTTCACAGAGTTCCAAAAAGCGCATGTACAAAATCATTGTAACGCTTAGCATGTGACCTGCTGCAGATGTTATCGCAAGATAGATGCATACTGCACAGAGCTTGTCAAGTGCACAGCAAAATCGCCTAAACGATATCCAGGTACTAATTCGAAGGCAGCGATCACTTACAGAAGATCCACCACAATAGCACAAAAAATAACTATCCACAATACGCCTTGTTTCAAATACCGGTTTATTCGATTGTAAGTCGCGGCTGAGGTTTTGTTTCATCATTTCGTACGGCTTACGTTTGTTTTTTCTTTAGCTCATCGAAAGATTTAGATGACGCCCGGCCTTTCCCTCGCTACGTTTTGTTGACCAAACTCTTGTTTCTCATTATCCTTCCTCTCTTCCCATGACGTGCACACGTGTTCGCTCCTCCACAGGAGGGATTGCGGTGAACACAAGGCAGTTGTAGTGGTGTGAGCATCATTACCACGGTCAGTGGTGGGTTTAGGGTTGGGGGGCCCGAGGCAAGACAACAAAGGGGCCCTGTGATGACGTCATTATACTCAGCCAACCGTGATAATCACTTTTGATTTGCCTAAGATACGTCCACCTAAGTGTATGTTCCTGGGGATGCGGCACAACGGAAATAGGAGAAAATGCAAAAGGGTGTTCGTGATACACAACTTGGAAAACACTGAAAGTTGGGAAGAAAAGGTTAGCAACACATAAAAGTTAGGCAATAGAATGGTGGCATCGCCCCACTTTATTTTCGCGCCCCATTTCTCTGCATTTGCCATCAATAAACTACACAGTTTACCCCTTTGAAAGTTTCACACATTCCCCCTTTGAAAAATGCTTAGTAGTTGGTATCCTGAATTTGTTCACATTCATGTCTTTGTCGGAATCCATGAAACTATAAAAAAACAACCAAGAAGATTCAAAAAACTACATTTGTTTTAATTTCATCCTTTTAGCTGCAAGAACATAGCATACAAAAGCATCCGATTAGAGACTTGTTTTGGAAAGCTTTGAGGCTGAATGAGTCAAGGCTGCCCTCATCTTGCATTGACATTAGTTGTTTAAAAACTGTGCAAATGTTGGAAATAATTCATCATGTGCCTTATCGAAAACATTTTGTACTGCAGCAAGTAGCCTACACAATTGATTAACTCTGTGCTAAGAAAAAACGTTTCAAGTTATACTGGCTAAGAGCTGGCAAAAGAGTGTAAACATCACCTACCAAGTCTACCTTAAACCAACCATTTACTAGTCACGCTTCAAATAACCTGTAACTTCAAGCATAGGCTAAATCAAACCACCTAAAATATCTATAGAAAAAGTGAGTATTCATAATGCTAAAAAATTGCCATTTCTGCTACGTGATAAAAAGCATGAATGTAGCCTTGCTTATTAACAGTCTTTGCAGCGCAACAGCAATAATACAAAATTACTTTCTAAACTAAGAAGAAAATGTCCTATAAATTAAAAGATGTAGTGTGGTCCCTGCTATAACAATTGCATGTTGTCTTATTTTCTGATGGCAATGTTCATCAAGGTACAACATCACAAGAAATGCGCAATTTGTCTAACCTTTTCAACTCAGAGACATAAAAAGACTACTTTTTGTTCATCTGTGGCATTTTCATAATATTATCAATATGGCAAATACTTCAATCTCAAAAAATCATCATTTGGTATAAAAAACTATTATTTGGTATAAGTAGGCCTATTTGCTCTTATTTCATAGGGTCTTTTCAGAACTTTTTGGAAGAAAATTTAACCCACAATTTTTGGGGTATAGAAGTTGGTCTGAAGCTTTTTTTTATTTGCTCATTGGAGATGGGGCCGCTTTGAAAGGACGGTACTTACACATCACAGTTACTGTTAGGGGCTCCTTTGACAGCATAGTACTTTCACATTACAATTGCTGTTTGGGTTCTCTTTGAAAGTAAACCACTTGCACATTACAGTTGCTGGCCACTCTGAAAGCAAGGTACTTACACATTACAGTTGCTGGCCACTCTGAAAGCAAGGTACTTAAACATTACAATTGCTGTTGGGGCCCCTTTGAAAGCATGGAATTTTACATTATAGTTGCTGTTGGGGCCGCTTTGAAAGCAAGGTGCTTACACATCACACTTTTTTTGGGGGGGCCTTCAATGAAGTTTAAAAGCAGAGTACTGACACATTTCAGTGCCTGTTGGGGTCCCTTTGAAAGCAAATTACCTTCAAATTGCAGTTGGGGCCCCTTTGGGAGCAAAGTACCTGTACATTGCAGTTTCTGTACGGGGGCCCTTTGAATACAGAGTACTTATGATCTGCTTTGTAGCACATTATGAGTGAATAAGAAGTTTTTCATAAAATAAGGAGAATTTATGCGCGTGACACCTGAAGGGGGGCCCGAGGCAAGTGCCTCGCTCGCCTCCCCTTAAACACACCACTGACCACGGTCACCAATATTAAACAAGAAACGTGCTACACAAAAAGCTTAGGTAACCTATGTGCAAGTGCGTCTTGCATTAATTTTTTAAGACCATTTCGTGCGGCTTTCTATCGAATAAGTACGGTAAGAAAACAGGCCGAAGGTTTGTCATGGCCTTGCAAGCCCTTGCACTTTGTGATCTCCATGGAAAACACAACTAATTCACGGTCCCACCTGTTTCACATACGCATTTTGATGGCCTTTCTTACCACACATGCAGTTTGATTTACGGACCCTTGTGCCTCCCTTTACAACGTATACCATTTTAAAGACCCTCCCTTGAGTACGTCTGTCAACCGACCTCTGCAGAGTGTGCCTTTCTGACAACGCATTTTACCACTCGCTTTGTGACGCATCGCAGTCGCGGCTTTCGTAGCTGTGGTTTTGTTCCTCTGCAATTGGCGTCATATAGTTTTTGCTGTTTTAGTGCCACTAATTATTTGTGAACAGCTTATTTCCCAGTTTTACTTGCCGCAACTTGTGTTGTAATGACTCATTCATTTTAGTGTTCATTTGCTTGCGTTCTCTGCTCTTGTTTCAGTGCTTTAGCAGCTTGGCAGCAAACACTGGCCTGCGAAGCAAAAAAACAATGGTTTTGAAAATTTCCTGAATTGAAAAACAAACTACCACGGGAAAGGCAATGTGTTATTCCCACCTTTGAACTCAAAAACATCGGGCAAAAGTTTTTTCGTTAGTTTCTGTCTCAAGCATGTTTCTATATTTTGAGCACAACTGAGGTTGCCCCTCGATTTTCTGATGGACATCTACCAAGATTCTGATTAAGAAACAGGAGGGTTAAACTGATAAATGCCAGCAGTGGTCGCCAAAACCGGAAAGTTTCAGCAACATTTTTTGCACGTTAGAGCTGTCTACTGTTGGGCTCAACGAAAAAATGTTGAGAAATTTATTTGACCAATAACCTTTTTCAAGGAAGTTATTTGAAATAATTTTTTTAAAAGAAATTTTGCGAGAAAATAAAAATTAAGTTGTCACAACTTATTTTATGAAAAGTTGGTTGGCAGTTGTCCAGAGGGCAATTGTCCTAGAATCAAATCGTTTTCAAAGCGCCCAATCATTCATAGTTGCATGCGCAAGCATAAGGAGTGAGACGAAGTCACTTCAAACAGACGAAGTCACTTCAAACCGAAAAGAAATCCGGTTTCGACACGTCATTCCGAATGCGTCTGCGAAGCTTCGCTGGTAACGCAAAGTTTTTCCTGAGCCGCATCGCACTTTATTTGATCGTAAATTGCAACTATTGAGGAGCCCAATCCAGCGCGCGTATCAACAGACAAAACGAAACGAAGAGAAACTGTAGCACAACGGCACAAGGTCCGCAGGTGACCGGCACACAACTACATTTATATCTATGAATGCCAAACACGTAACGCGCTTGCACGAGCTGCAAAGCGGTACGGCAACAGAACTATCCACGGCAGTATAAACCTGGGAAGCAAACTGTCGATCTACTGGCAACGCAAGCCGAGCTCGTACAAGTAGGCGAGGTCACGACAGTTTCTGGCCGGACGCCCTGTTGAGACCTCGCCCCCCCCCCTTGTCGATCCGTAACAAGTGCGCGACACGGCAAACTCAAGACGCAACCGCAGCGAAAACGAACGCAAAAGTACCACGCGCATCACATCACAGCATTTTCCACGGTTTGAATAGCTCTGAACGCAAAAAAAGAGAGAGAGGCGCCTTGCGCGACAAAAGAACAAGGGGAAAAAAGCAACGTAAAAACGAAGAACATAGAACGATCTCGGCGCCACGGCGGAAGGCGCTGCCCCTGAACGACAATAAATACCGCACGAGGTGCGGTCGACGCTGGAGAACATGATGGACAATACCTGAATCGAGACGCGAGGCACTAACTGGTTGATGCAGCGAGCAGCCTTCGAGACTGGCTTACGCGAAAGCGCGAGAAAAAGCTCTCTAGCTTGCACGGACCAAAGCCACCTATCAAACTGTCGGCCGCGCTATCGCCGCAGTCGGCACATCGCACGCCAGGATAAAAAAAGAAATCAGCGCACGAGACTAAAAAACGTACATGAAATAGAGTTGCAGCGCGCTTTCGCGCGGCAGTAGCGTTTTGGAAAGCGACCACTGAAAAAAATACGGGGGCGATGATTGCGCGACCGCACCGGAGATCGCTGCGCTAGCGATGCGCGATTCTTATGAATCTTTTTATTCCGCGGTCAAAGCTTTAGCACGAAACAGCCGAGGAGGTCGCTGGAGATAAAACCGAAACGGACGCTTGCGAAGAAGGTTGGCTTTAATCCGAATCGGACGACGACGACGACAGCGAACTGCTGGGTGACGACAGGGCCGCGTCCTCCTTTCCGGAGTCGGAGCCGCACGCGAGAGCGGACTTGTGGGCTTGCGACCAGGTGGTTAAGGCGTCGCGGAAGGAGCGATGGGTGATGGAGGGCACGGCGAGAAGACCCTTGCGCTTGTTCCGCGTGAAGAACTCGCGGATCTCGTCGTCGGTGAGCGGGGGCTCGTCGCTGGCGTCGCTGCCATCGGCGCAGCCATCACATTCCGTCCAACCCATCTGACGCAACAACCTGGGTAGGAAAAGCAAGCGCGTTTGCACATTAAAATAAATCTTAAGTTGCGGATATTGACCAGCGTCTGAGGGAAGCATGAACAGAATTGGCAGCATGAGCAGGAAACGGTTTTGACGTCGTCCAAACGGAATCGTTTTTGACGCCTAAACTGTAAGTAGCGCGATCTTGCTAAACAAAGGCGAAAGGTGATACAGCTACAGCGAATTAGCTGCAAAAGTCAGCACAAAACAACAAAGAACGCGTGCATGACAGCTGAGTCAAAAGTTTAAAATTACGGACTTGATGGTAGTAGCAATAGCGAATAATTGCTACAGCTACCAATTTTACGCACATACTGTAATATCCAGCCCGTGTGCCGCTCGTCATCTGCTATCATGACACCACGACAAAAACAGGACGACTTAAAAAAGCAAGACAACGGCTTAAAGAAGTGCACATTGGCTAACCTAGCCAAAAAACTAGCTTCATAACCTGTTTTCGCCTCAGACCGAACAAATTTATTATCGAACTGTTGCAAGATACGAAAGTAGAATATGCGCGCTACAGGCGAACAACTTCGAAAACGATTTTTCTGCCGCGACTGGTGATCTGATTGGTTCGACCTTAAGCGGGCGCGGAGGTTGAGTAAGTTTTGCAAACATGCACATGTGAGGAGAAAAGCAGTTCTGAGAAGATACATGATTGCTCATCCTAATTTGGAACATCATCCTCCGACCACGACAATTCTGAACGGCATTTCACGCTCACAAAGTGCTCCGGAAACTTGCAGACAACGACCAAAAATGAGTTCATGACCCTCATGAGCTTGCTGACTTCCTTGCGCTAGAGCGCAACGTCGTTCATACAAAAGTAGAGCGATCTTTTACTTTTTTAGTTACTTCACCGCTGCATTTCGCTTGAACACTGGTGATATTTTGTTCCTACACAAGCGCGAGCGTAGAAATGGAGAACAACAGAGCGAGGTTGACTTTTGCGGATGTGTGGCGCGAGCGAAGGCCGCAAGTAGTTGCAAACGAAATGATCACAACGAGACACAACAGCACCTACTACTTGTTTTCTTCCGACGGCTGTAAAAAATGCACACAGCTAACCTGTATTCGGCTTCCAAGGAACTGGAAAGTGGAGCTTCGCTGGCGGAGTTCGTACCATCTGGTTCGCCATCGTCACAGTCGGCTTGCATCGGTGACGCTTTGCTTACGACATCTTCCGTTCCAGAAAAGCCAGAGTCTGAGCAAAAAAAAACAATAACAATTAGAAATAGGATTTGACCCATTATGTAGCGAATCGCATCACTGAGTCAACAGTACAGCTCACAGTCTAATGCCGTTTAAATGGCATGTGGAGGTGGTGCAAAGTTATATACTTCACACCGCTACGTTTCAGCAAATGCTCTCTCGCAAAGTCCACCAGTAACACGCCGACAGTCTAACTTGTAAAATCTTTTTCGTAACAAGCGTTTGACTGATTTTAGAATCAAACTTTCGCGTACACGATACCCATCACCAGCGGACGTTCCAACACTCTTACTGCTGCAACAGTCATGTTTTACGCCAATTTCCCCTTATCCTTGCAACAATGCATCATGCCATTTCCGAAAAGCACGCGCGTCACAGATGCTTCCAAACTGAAAATTATGTAATGAAAGAACATAATCGGCCAGCTTAATGCCTGCAGGGAGTCCGTGACTTTTATTCAAAGCTCCTTCGCGTATCAAGCAGTTAGACGTGCAACAAGAGTTGCGCTGTGAAATTGAAAGTAGAACGTTAACTATTTGCCAAAAATGCCACCATATGCCTGCGAGCCAAAATGAAGAGTTTCGCTTGGCTTGGAAAGGCCGAATGTACGAAAACTTCAACCATAATAGAAAAATCTTGATAACGCTGTTTCATCCCATAAAGCAGTGCTTTTTAATCTGTGAGATGGTACGCACTGGTGCGGATGAAAAAGCCCTGTCGTACGAATGGTAAACACGGTGCTGATTGAGTGCGGATGAGAATATCTTGCTTTGTTGTTGTAAACGTATTTTAAACATCCTCTCTGCATTTAAACACTCTATTGTATTTTGCAAAACATGGTACCGCACACAACGAAAAATTGGCAGACATTGCGCTCACATCTAGATATTTTAAACATCTCAACATAGGAATGTATTCTATGAAAATTTCTATCTGCTTGTTCCATTGTTACATCAATATGGAAACATAAGATCTGCTACTGCAAGGCAAACGTTGATTCTAAGCCCGCTTGAGTGTGTGCTGATATCAATTTTTCGTTGCTACTCCAGTTGCACAAGACCAGCGTTGCTATTCCATATGTGTGCCGCGTACAGGGTGCTGTACTCTGCTATGTCTAGTGCAAGCGGTTACGTTACGCTGAGAGTTTACAAGCGGAATGTCACGACGATAAGTATCAAATAATCAGGAATCATTATCCGCTATTTTTAGGCGACAGTTGTTAAAATCTGCTTAGCTTCACCTGCCTAATCCCAATCAGGCTTAGTATGGGAAATAGCAAGTGCGCTCCCCGTTTTTTTGTAACCATCCAGAACACAATAGCAAGTCGGTTTCTTCAAACGACAAACACGACAATTTGTTGAACAGCAGTGACAATTCCAGCAATTGATGGTGGCATCCCCTGATCAGCGTCTCGTAGCACTATCACAGCAATAAGCCATGTCTTTACATCCGCAAGGAACCCATTTACCCTGGCAGACAGCGTCGTAAAACCCTGTCTGGAGATAGCTGCACGGGAAAGTCATGGTGGAGCCTTGGCTGTGACCGAAGAGGAAAAACTGGCATTGTCCGATAATAATTCCATGCAAAGGAGACGCGCTGTTATTGCTGGATCATTGAAAAATTCTTTTTAGCCAAGCTTCGTGATTCGCTTTGCTTCAGAATTCAATTCGATGAAACGACTGATCTTACCACACAAGCTCAACTGATTGCATATGTTCGCTTTCCTGACAACGAACGCAGGAAAGTCGTTGATCATTGTCTGTCCTGTCTTCCTACTGGCATAGACACTACTGGAGCCAGTATCTTTGGAAAATTCGACAATTGCTTTTCAGAACACGGTGTGATGTGGTTGAAATGCAAGCCTGTGTCCACAGACGGTGCAGGGGCGACGGTCGGCATTCGAAATGGCGTTGTTGCGCTCATAAAGCAATCGCACCAGAGGCTGTGGGTATCCACTTTGCCATGCACTATTAAGCATTGGGGGACAAGAACTTAGGCAATGAATAAGAAAATTACCTTACTAGCTGATGTCATCAAAATCGTGAATGCAATACTGAACACTGAATAGTCCTAAGAAAAATATTAACTTTGATGAACTTATCAGGGAAATGGGAAGGCGATTGGCATCTTCTTTAATAACATTCTGAAGTGGGTCTGCTCTCTCGTGGAAGAGTAGTGGAAAGAGTGGGGAAGCCGCAACAGGAACTTCACGTGTGGTTTGATGGACGAGAAAACCATAAGGCTCTAATGTTTCGCGATTTGTTTTGGCTTGCCTATCTGGTTGATATATTTAACCTGCTGAAGCTCACTCTCCAACTAAGGTTGTGGAATTGACATATTCGCAATCACCTCTGTTGAGGACTGATCGTGTGCAACGCCGACCACCGTGTGTATTGGTTTATGTTATGCTATATGTCACACGTTGAGATGTAATGTCGCGCATGCGCAATGGTAGGCCTTGTTCGTTAATGTTTGTAAACAGGCTGTGCAGTTTGGTATCTGAGTGTGGTTGATATTCCCAAGCCTTTCAGCTAGGCTAGCAGTTTAACTTACGAAACCTAGGAACCCTAGCGAGCATTTATCAACATGGTGGCAGCGGTGTATGGTTGCTGATCTCGTAAACGTCGCTCTCGTCCATTGTTAGTTGATTACGTCAGATAAACATAGGCTGCCGCTGCCCAGTTCACGTATGCGGAGGAAGAACAAGACTGTCCAGATGCTCTTCTCGAGAAATTGCAGGAGTTATGCACCTCACGTCAGAATGTCATAGTGGCGCGTTACCGTTTCTGGAACTTGGCCTACCGTGAGCCTTTTCGTGATTTCCTGTGTACCTTGCGGGAGCATGCTGCCCTCTGCGAATTTGCTGAGAAAGACAACATCATCCGGGAGAAAATAGCTTTCGCAGTTCCCCGTTCCCTTCGTGAAACGCTTTTGCGTGAGCCCAAGCTCACCTTGACCAGAGCTGTAGAACTCTGCAATGCTTGGGAAATATCACGAGAACAGGCCGCTGAGATGACGGCCAAAATGGGAGAAGTACAGAAGATCTCAGAACAACGGCAGCAGTGTCGATTTCGATCTCACACCAACACTGCGCAGGACAAACACTTCGTCAAGCAGATTGATTGTAAATTCTGCGGAAAGACGCATCGCATAGGCAAATCCTATTGCCCAGCGTTTGGCAAAATTTGCTCGAAGTGCCAGAAAAAGAACCGCCGTCTGCAAGCAGAAGATCAACGTTGTGGAAGAAGACGATGACCTGTCCTCGTCGGAGGACGACGCTTTCCTGCACAGCATCCAAGCAGACCCACGTCGCCGGTTGACTGCTTTATCGACAATAAATGACTGTGCTGTGCGCTTTCAAATTGATGCGGGCGCAGATGTGAGCACGATATGTCAGAAGTTCGTTTACCAAGACCAAGTGCATCCATGCTCGCGCAACCTCGTTATGTGGAACAAAACTACCATGACTCCGGTGGGTGAAACCAGCTTGCAGGTGTGTAACCCCAAAAATGGTGAAGAAGTTAGTGTTGATTTCATTGTTGTCAAAAACTCATTTAATTGCTTATTGAGCTTATCTGCTGTGCGAACCTTGAATCTAATTACCGTTAACGATAATAATTTCATTGCGAATATTGCCACAGATGTTGATCTGGGTGACTTAGGCACCGTGACACTGCACATTGATCCTAATATTGTGCCCAGAGCCTTACCTTGTCGTAGAGTGCCGCTTGCCCTCGAAGGTAAATTGAAAACTACATTAGACTCGTTTGTCCAGGGTGGTGTTTTGTTTGTGGTTGGTGAACCCACTGATTTTGTGAGCCAGATGGCCATTGTAGAGAAAGCTGACCACTCCCTGCGTATATGCATTAACCCCCAAGTTCTGAACAGGGATCTCAAACGAGAGCATTTCCGATTGCCAACCCTTGACGACGTGCTACCCAAACTAAGCAACGCTATGGTGTTTAGTAAATGTGATGTTTCCTCTGCATTCTGGCATGTCAAATTGGAAGAACCATCCAGGAAACTGACTACCATGATCTGACGTTTGGACGATATTGTTGGAATAGACTCCCCTTTGGGTTAAAAGTCAGTAGTGAAATTTTTCAAAAACGACGAAGTGCCACCTTGTCCGGGCTGCATGGTGTATTTGCTATTGCTGATGACCTTTTGGTCGCTGGAAGTGGGGACACCCGATGCTGCACGTGATCACGCCCACAACTTGCAGCAGCTCAAAGACCGCTGCAAAGCGAAGCACATTAAGCTTATTGCCAAGAAGGCTGTCGAAAAAATCACACACCTTTCCTTCATGGGCCACATCATCACGGCTGGTGGTGTTAAACCTGATCCTACAAAAGTTGCCGCTATCCTGCAAATGCCTCCACCCCAAGATGTACCTGGTGTCAAACGCTTGTGTGGCATAGCACAGTACCTCGCCAAATTTCTACCCAACCTTGCCAATGATCTGACACCGCTTCGCAACCTCACACGCAAAGGTGTACCACGGGAATGGACTGCAGACTGTGAACGTGCGTTTCACGCAGTTAAACAAAAAACGACCAACGCGCCCATCCTTGCTTATTACAACCCAGATGACAAACTCATCTTACAAGCAGACAGTTCGAAGGACGGCATTGCCGCCGTGCTCCTGCAACAGGGCAAGCCCATCGAATTTGCCTCTCGTGCTCTCACTCCTGCTGAACGTAACTGGGCGCAAATAGAGAAAGAAGCTTTAGCAGTTTTGTTTGGGTTGGAGCGTTTCCACCAGTATGCATACGGCCGCCTAGTTGAAGTGGTTAATGACAACAAACCAATCCAGGCCATACTACAGAAGCCATTGAGCCAAGCTCCGAAACGCATACAGACCCTACTCATGCGTCTCAACCGCTACGACATTGATTTTGTGTATGCACCTGGCAACACCCTGCTGCTCGCCGACACTTTGAGTCGTGCCTACCTGCCTTGTGACCCAAGCAACAAGGTCGCTTCTCACACCATGCAGGTGAATGCATTGCAAGCTCTACCTGATGAGAATTTAATCAAAGTCCGCAATGCCATGTTAGGCGATGTTGAGGCCCAGGCATTGCTCAAAGTCGTCAAAAATGGTTGGCCCAATGATAGATGCCAGCTTCCCCCTGAAGTGCAACCGTACTTCCCCATCCGAGACACCTTGAGTTATCAAGATGACATCATTCTCAAGGGTGAACGTATCTGGATCCTCAAGGCCCTCCGACCTGACATGAAACGGCAATTACACTCAGCTCACCTTGGGTTGGCCAGCATGATGCGTCGAGCAGGCGACACCATATTCTGGCTGGGCATGCGCCATGACATCCAACAGCTGGCAGATAACTGTCACATTTGTCAAGCAACCAAGCCTGGCAACCAACGGGAGCCATTATACCAGCATGAGGAGGGTAGCACGCCTTGGGAGAAAGTGGGTGTTGACATATGTGCGTTCAGTGGCAAATCGTATTTGATCACTGTTGATTACTTCTCGAATTTTATAGAAGTTGATTCGCTCACGAACACCTCTGCAACACAGGTGATACGTTGCTTGAAGCGTCATGTTGCTCGTTATGGCATTCCCCGCTGTCTGCATTCTGACAATGCGCAACAGTTCGTGTGTACTGCTTTTACTGAGTTTATGCAGTCATGGCGCATCATTCACAGTACTTCGTCCCCGGGACACCAGTCCGCCAATGGCAAGGCCGAGGCTGCTGTGAAGAGCATCAAGAATATGCTCAAACGCACCTCACATGACAAGTCTGACCAGTACTTGGCTCTGCTTGAAATGCGCAATACCCCACGCCAAGATGTTAATCGCAGCCCTGCCCAAATTGTGTTTGGCCGTTTTACGCGTTCGGAATTGCCAGTGTTTTTGAAGCCTTGTACCGCCTTGGATGTCCGCAAGCGTCTCACTCGCCGGCGCCAAACCAAGCAGTGTTATGACCGTCGCGCCAGATCCCTCAGTACACTGCATGCTAACCAACCTGTTTATTTTCAACATCCCCCACGGAAGGGGTGGACTAGAGGCACCATTGTGCGCCGCATTGGCCCGCGTTCGTACATTGTAAAATCGATTGATGGCAGTACTTACAAGCGCAACCATGTGCATATTCGCCCTTTCACTTCTCGTGACCCATCACACAGTGAACCGCAGCACTATAACACAAGTATGCCAGTTCCTTTTGTTTCTCATTCCGATGTTACCTGTGACTCGCATGCTGTACCAGCAAATGCGCAATCCCGACCAGTGTCTTCAAATCCTGGAGACTCTTCACGTAGCAATAACTCCAGACCTCAGCGCGATAGACGACCACCCGTCTGGACGCGCGATTACACTGCCTAAAGCTGATGGTGCCCACCTCTCTGCTCTGTACCGTTTTCCCTTTTGTACATAGCCTTTTGAAAGAAGAAGGGATGTTGAGGACTGATCGTGTGCAACGCCGACCGCTGTGTGTATTGGTTTATGTTATGCTATATGTCACACGTTGAGATGTAATGTCGCGCATGCGCAATGGTCGGCCTTGTTCGTTAATGTTTGTAAACAGGCTGTGCAGTTTGGTATCTGAGTGTGGTTGATATCCCCAAGCCTTTCAGCTAGGCTAGCAGTGCCACTTACGAAACCTAGGAACCCTAGCGAGCATTCATCAACAACCTCCAAAATCACATCGTTCAAGTATCTAAATCAAAATTTGGAAGAAGAAATCTGCAATAGCAACCTGATTAGATTGAAGACACGACAGACCTTCATGTCATCGTGTAAGTGGGAAGAAATAGAACAGAATCAGAAGCAGAGTATCATCGAAACAGCCAGCTCCCATATTCACAGTTTCATTGATATAATTTTGAAGCATGCTTCCCCAGTCAGCAAGATACAGAAGAACAGCTTCGTCAGGGGCATTTGGGCACAAATCTAAAACTGGCCTCAGGCCAAAAAGCTTTTTCTAGCCGTGGAAAACACGCTAAATTATGGGTATAAGCTCTCGATGACCCTTACAAAGACCTGCCAATCCAAGCGCTCTCAGCCCTTGTGCAAAATCCAACCACCTACTTGGCCGAAAAGAGGTTTAGTGCTCTGGTTGATATCAATACCAGAAAGAGGAGTTGTCTTCTTAGTGGGACACAGGATGACCTAATGGGGGCATCGTTGGAGCAAGACGTTTTGTCTGAATGGTCTTAAATTGCAAGAAATATTCAGCAGCAGCCAAGCCATTATATCATCGGATACTTCAGTCCAGATTACTCGGTTTTGTCACAAGAGTGGTTTGCGGCGACCATTTCGGCTTGCTTGCTCTGTGGGTCACGCGGCTGCTTTCGCAGTGAATGCTGCACTGGCAGCGAGGCAATGGCAGCGCCGCGCGTAAACTGTTCCCTTGCATCCACTCGTCAACGCCGAGCAGGAGACTGGACAGGCCGCAAGTATCGCTTTTCAAGTTTTCTGTATCGCCAGAATCGAACTCAGTCTACCAGTTTTGTTGACGCGTGCTCAACCAACTAAACCATTTAGCCGGTTCATTGGATACTTGCGATTTTTACAGTCGTTGCGCGTATCACCTGTTCCAACAGAACTTTAATTGTTTAAATATACTTATGATATCTCAAACCACACAAACGAATTACTGTAGAAAGCTATTTAATGCGAGGGTCTACCTGCCTTTAAATAACAACAGCTATTTAACCGAACTTAAGAGTAACATTTAATTACAGGGTGATTCAATATTGAGAAAAGACATGCAATTTGCGACAGTTGAAAACAATAGGCTCGTTACATTTATCTGACGCTTAACTTCGCATATGACGCGGAAGCTGCTCGCGTATCACCTGGGAAAGGCTGTGGTACTTACGTAACAACAAAGCAGCAAACTGACATTCGTCCAGTAATTAAACTACGCGCCCAAGTGTGTCTTGCGGCGGCACCACGCGTCAAAGTAACAACGCTCATAACACGAAACAAGGAACTTGTTTGACATCCTTCTAAGCGGTTTATCTGTTTTGCCACAAAAACGTGCGGCGCGTGCGAGCATGTTGCATTGTGGGCATGAGACGGAGAACCTAGCGCCGTTTACCAGCAAACCGCTCACAGCAGTTGTGGCGAAACCACAGCAACACAGGATCACACGCTTCAGAGGATGCAAATACGTAACGGATCACTATCGGCAGGAAACTGCGCAGTAGTCAGCTTTGTATGAAGACATCAACAGCAAGCACCGCTTCCATGTTTAAAAACAAAGCCATTCATTCGTAAACGGAGCATTTATTCGAACTTCGAATTAAACGGTGCAGACAACGATATTATTTAGCACGTGCTGAAGAAAACTCGGCATTCATCACTAATGTATCCGCCGCTCTATATCGATGAATAACACAAGATTTCACTTTGGGTGTTATGGAGACACTGGGAGCGCAATAACAGAACAAAAACAACAACAAAAGGCAACCACAAAACCAAGTACCTTTATCGTAGCAGGCATCCCACACATCTTCGTAACTGTCCAGGTCATCATCAGGGCTGGTCGCGTTATTCTCTTTCTCCGCTGGCAATAAACATATAAGATATCAGATAGCGAACGCGCGTTTTAAGAAGATTGCAAAAAGTAAGCGCATCGTTTCTATTGAACGCCGAACATCCTATTGGCGGAGAAAGTTTAGTCTTGCTGATCGTTTGTACAATGCGACGATTGCACGAGATTTTGAAATTTAAGACGAGGGTGGCGTTCCATGCACAGAGTGAGCACTAATTGCCAGGGCACGAACATTAATTAGACGAGTTGCATCAGTTATCTGACGAGGCTCATACAGTTGATAATACAATTGAATTTGAAAAATTTTTTGACGTTCGGAGCAGCCAACGTTGCTGAACTGTATACAGTGTAGGTTGACAAAAAGCAATCGATTGATTATCCGTGCGAATGACAAGCAACTAGATACAATAAGATATACTTCCAAGTCAATGGAAAATCAAACAAAAGAAAACAAAATTTGTTTGCATGTGGCAAGTACAAAAGTGTATTCCAATAAACAAAATTAAGACATTACCCAATTTCATCATCGGTTGATAAAAACTGTGTTTTTACCTCTCAACAGAAAAAAATTACCGTAATTTCAAAGTCAAGCCAAAAAATGGGGTATTTCAAAACTAAGTTGAAAAACTGAACTTGTTTTGCGCCCTAACTGTTCTGCATACTTAAAATATTGAATAAAAGTACCACAGTTGATCGACTCAAAAAAACGTTTTTCGTCAACGAATTTCTGATTCATGCATAAAGCCAAGCTTTTAATGCATTTGAGTACAGAACAGGCGCTTGCAGAATTTAAGAATACCACACAAAAATATAAAACATGCGATGCGTGTGCCAAACGACCTGTCTCACGGAAGTGGGCAGCGTCAATCTCACCTAAGTCCAACTCCACATCGTCGAATCCACTATTAGCTGAGAGGGTGCCGAGAACTGGGGTTGTAGAGTTGGTTTTGGTGAGATTGACGCTTCATGTTACAGGTTTTACCTCATCAAGCACGTCAAGAGCATTGAAACAGGTCGAGACCCGCAGCTGAATATGTGAACCCTTGAAATACTTGCCAAGCAAATAGCCCTTTGCCACAAGAAAGCTGATACGACCAAGACATGGAAAGCCTCTGCTCCCACACAAAACATCAAGCACCCTGTCAAACGCCAATTGCTCGAACGAGGTTCACTAACTGCTAACAGCTGCGTCATTGCGGTCAATGAGAGAGAATCGACTGTTTAAAAGTTGTAGCAATGAATCACTCTCGGTGACGAATCAATCATTAAAAGGGCCATGACAATCCGCGACGCCATGTTTATTCAAAACGGTGTGCAGCTCTAAAAGCACTCAAACACATTTTGCGAATTCGCTGCGACAGAACAAGGCAACTCCGCGCGATGGGCACAGCAAAGCGGATGGCGGACCTGGGAGTTTCCTCACCTTGGTACGGGTACCAACAGGGCATTGTGTCTCTTGACGACAGATGAAGCGGAAAACTTGTAACAGAGCTTTGAGCCGCGCAGTTGTAGAATGCATGTTGCTAAGCAACAACTGGCCCGCTTAAAGGTGAATTATGACGTGGTGTTACTCGGAATGCTTTCTTTTAAATGATTGAAAAACAATTCGCAACGAAACGCGTGAAAACAACATATCGCTGCGCAACTCCGCAGCAGCAGCAAAATGCCGCTTGTCGAACGATGTGTGACGCAGGCTTGCAAAGGCTGCCGCAGACGCCACCCCTCGTTTCGCTTATTCCAACGCGTTGCGACGGATACGTCACACGCTTCATGTGGTGCGGTCGCAAACAGGAATGAGTCAATGCACGTGTGACGAGAAATGTCAGTCCGCAGAAAACAAATGATTCTACCGCGAGACCGCGTTGCCTTTCATCGAACGCGAAGAAGCTCTATTGCAGGCAAACGCAACAGGTGACAGGCAAGCTGGACGCCACAAACGAACCACAGCACAGGACTGGCTGCAGTATCGCCGGTTACAAGGGAGGGAACTTTGGTTTCAATCACGATTGGTTTCGGTTCGGTTCAACTTTCTTCCCAGAAAGCTTGTGTCGCTTTCCACAAACGAGAGTAGCAATTATCTCGTTATTTTAGCAGCTTGGTCAACAAACAAACAGCGAACCATTGCTAACTCACCATCCGAAGGTGATGCGCGTTGCCCAATATGGTTCGCTTGTGCACTGCTCTCCATTGTATTTCCAGGCTCATCTTCACGCAGTTCTTGCAGAAACAAGTTCTTCCCTGCAAATAGTTACATTGCATGATTGACAATCAGAGGGACACGCAAGGTCAACGTCAACGCACGCCGAACAATCGCTGATGAAGCGATTGCCACGAGATCATCGAATTACTGGGAGACTGAAACAAACAACAGCACAAAGTTGCCGTGAGCTTTTCTCAATTAGGTGGAAACAATTTGCGTTGTTTACGCAAAACACGGGGAAAGCTTACCTCCAGGGGCAGGTACTGCAAACAAGGCCAACTGTAGCAACCAAGATTATCCAAGCATGAGCAAACTCCGGCTCGCGGATCACATTCCGTGCGTTAATCCGGCTCGCTGGGCTTGTCCAAATTATACCAATAAAACCAATTTATTTTCACATCTTATTTATAATACTTCTTAGGCATCCGTCTGTCCGGCCCGCTGTAAAGATGTTAGAATCCAGTGCGGCCCGCGAACGAACAACCTTGCCCACCCCGCAAACATTACGGTGAGGCGCCTAGCAACAGGAACTGGCAGCACATTTTCCGACATTTGCAATCGCCCCACCTCGCCTGTGCCGCTTGACGGTGGCCAAAAGCATCGTTGTTTTTTCCTCTTTAGCTGGAGCAGGCGAGCGTGCATCTTGAGCAGCAGCCCGACTGCTGGGAACAGCAGGAGTTTTTTTGACGCCCGTCTGAAAGCAACCCACAAATATTCAAAACCTGTCAAAAGCAGGGATAAAACAACCACAAATGCACTACACTCCCGCTCGTTAAGTGAAAGAAATTGTTCAAATATGCCGTTCCAACTAAACTTAAGTTAGAGCTAAGCTTCTTTTTCTTTTGAGTGTCGATAAGCTAAGTACGTACCGCAAAGCTTGTATGCCCGTTCCCACACAAATCAACCTCCGATCATCTATTTATAGGTCACCTGGCTGTATGGCTGCCTCAAAAAACGGTACTGTGCTGTGTAGCGCACATCATTAGACGGAAGTCAGCAATACAATTACTTCACAGAAACACTAGCAGTAACTTCCCTTCCATGATTATCGAGTACTGCTTTAACGCCAGCGAGAACATCTATAATTGAGAGTTTAGCAGCCCACGCGTGCAGAACACTTACTTGAAGTAGACTATTTCCAGGTTTGCCGAGTTGACTTGCTTTGCCATCATCGGAATGTTGTGAAAGGGTTGTCGGAACGCTGACTGTTCGTCGAAATTGCTGCCACATACAACAAACTTTTAGTTTGGAACAGAAATCAAATTATATTCCACACCTGTCACCTAAAGCTTCTGATCAGCGCAGTCCACCGAATTTCACAGAACTCATTAATTCTTGCATGCGGATATGCGTTAGACTTCAGGGCGCTTTGCGTGAATCTGCTGTACTACACAGCACTCGCGGCAGCTGTAAAACAGCGCCGGCACCACATTTAAACGTAAAGCAATAGATGCGTAGAAACACCCACACTCAAGCCTGTGCACCAACCCAAAGGTTAGTGGTCCAACCCTTACTGCCAAACAGAGTTTTGTTTATTCGACAGCAAATGCAAGGTGGCTGCTACACTATAACAGAAGATCGGGCGCGCAAGCGACTTCTAAATCCGCTGAGGAAATCGTCACCTTCAAATTAGATATACACGCAGAAAAGAGTACAACCGAGGTACGTCGCGACTTACCGTACCAAAAGTAATGTTTTCTCGATCGAACACGCGTTACGTAATAAATTATTTGTCTAATTTAGTTACAGAATAAGTAGTCGCAGTTTGTCGATACCGCGCACCGGTAAATATCCAGATGCTCGCAACTACCACGCCAACGCCTTTTTTCATTGAAGGTTGAGAGGTTGCGAAAAGCCGGAAATTTGGGAACGCTGTTGTGCATTATTGATGGCTTCGAGATACTGTTATGGCAAAGCACTTAGGGTCAATTTGAATCAGCTTAATGCTGTGGAATCCCCAACTCG
>Ga0210059_1004451_pt1 | contig 22610 bp, 9 predicted proteins | sample Ectturendosymbi2_FD_188042 | JGI IMG/M metagenome (GOLD analysis project Ga0210059, IMG submission 188042) | Ecteinascidia turbinata endosymbiont from Florida, USA - Sample 2 (SPAdes) (version 2) | ecosystem: Host-associated > Tunicates > Ascidians > Unclassified | place: Key West, Florida...
CTGAAAAAATTTTCGCCCCCCCCCTAGAAAAATGTGTTGGGTATAGTTTAAAACTGTTGGACATAGTTCAAAAAATTTGGGCCCATCTTAGAAAACACTTCACCCCTGGTGTCTCAACCTGGTTACGGGTCTGCTATACGACCATGGTAGAGCGCAGATATAAAGCCTTAGCGCAAGAACTGAGCACGTTTGCTAACGTTCGATAACAGAGGAAATTGTTTGTTCGATAATAGAGGAGAGCGTTGTTTGTTAATGAGATTTATAAGCCGTTTCTACTGAATTCTCGAGCGCAAGGGGTATCTGAAAAAAATGAACAATCTACCTAAACGCCATGGCGCGGGCCCCCCAGAGGCGCGGGGCCCAATGCTAATGCGGTTGCGTCGGCTTAAGGCCGGTTCTGTGTTAGTGCCGGATTAACAATAGTAGCAAATGTAGCAATTGCGACGGGCCCAGCGCTTTTGGGGGCCCCGCGGTCTTTTGTAATAAATCTCATATATAAGATTTTTGTCAGTCTAAAAAGCCAGTATTTCGGTAAATTTTCCATAAGTAGTAAGCGAAGGTGTTAAGTTGAACGCTGTCTGTGTCCAGAAATTCTTGTTTGATTCTTTCTGTACAGTTACGTAACAGAAGGCATAGGATTGCAGTCAGCTGTGTTGCAATATTAGCTGATTTGCTGCTAAATCTAGCAGGATTTTCTCACTGTTAGCTTTAATATTTTCAATCAACGAGTTAGCTGATTTTCTAGCAGGATTTTACCAACCGTTAGCAGGGACGTAGTGGGGTGAGAACGCGTTCCCAGAACCAAAGGACGAAGGAGTTTTTTGCGTGTGAGTGCATATGAGCGATATTTGGTGTTAGAGGTTGGGTTTAACCCAGGGGTGGCGTTTCCATACTTCTTTTTTAGCACTACACCCCTGCCAAAAATTTGTTTCAACAGATTTTCAAGATGAAAACGTTTACACCTTCATAAAAAAGTATACTTCTCTTCTTTATGACGTTTTTAATTGGGTAACACCTGGACAAAGCACAACCACCTGCCTGCAATTATTTAGAATTTTTATTATGATGCAACGAAGCGGCTTCAAGCAGATAATTGTATCAAATTCACTAATAACAAGTAATTAGATGGCTTGGTGAAGCTTAAATAATTTGCTTGTGTGCTTAGTGAGCGCGTTATAGGTAGAATATATTTTTATCCCACGGCATGATATTTCCAGGTAGTTCAGTTACGCTAGTAAGTAGTAATGTCTGGTAAAGAGCTTCCTGGTATACCAAAGCTGCCAAAAGTTTCGACATACAGTATATGGTTGCAAGATTCAGAACTAAGATGACTCAGTGCCTACCAAGGCTGTGGAGCCGAAACTCAAATTTCGGGCTCCGGTCCAAGCATCTAAATTTTTTGGCCCCGGCTCAAACCTAGAAAAGTTTTTGGCGCCGGCTCCAGAACGATTTGGTCCATTAAAAACTAAAAACCACTGTATTATTTGTAAAACTCGCTAGCCCCACACAGTATTTCTGTTGAACGAGAAGCCGAGTTTCAGGCTCCGGCTCCAACATCTAAAATTCCTTGGGCTCCCCCTTCACAGCCCTGGTCCCTACTGCCTATCTTGCTGATTCAAGAAAAGCCTTTTGCAAAGTTTCCAATAATGCAATCATGGCGAACTTACAAAGACCCGACTTAGAAAGTTGTAGGGATGGAGCTATGCTTAGATTGTTTATCGCTGAGCATTGTTCTACTGTATAAAGTATAAACATATGCGGCTATTTGAAAGAGATCGTCAAGAACTGTGTGTCATACAAAAAACGAGGTAAACTGCAGTTACGTTGCTCAAAATGGTGACTGAAAGAAAATTGTGCGTCGAAAAGTGTGTTGGCCAATACCGGCATTTTCAGCCCATGCTAACTGAGAGCGAGTGCAAGATGAAAAATTGAAACATTAATATATTGTATAACTTTATAGGATTCTTTTAATCATGTTAAAAATGACAGATTTTTTAACAGAATTTCACTGCTTTTAACAGATTTTAGCTGAAAATTTGTCACAAGACTTTTAGCAGTATCTAGCAGCTTTTTGTGACACCATTTAGCAGATTAAGGTCACAACCATCTGGCAACACTGGCGATCAGCAGTCAGCACTATACACTCAGAGTCAGATTTTCATGTCACCATGCGAACTGGAGAGCGCATGCTGAGAGTAAAGCTATAGTAACACGGATGCCTTGCCCATATACTTTATGATTTAGCAGGTGTTGAGACGTTTTTAAACTTAGGGCCCCGCGCTCTTGAAATGCTAAAGGCCCCGCGCTACCTTAATCCGGCACTGCCCAGAGTGCATGCTTCTTACTGTTGAAGCACTCAACCAATACTTTCGGTCAAAGTCTGCAGATTCTTTACTGGTTATTCTATAGCAGGTACATGTAACCCTGGGGGTACATTTAAGAGAAAAATATATTTATTTCCAAATATTCTAACATATAAAAGTTCTAGTAATACTTCAATGGATTTTGATATTTTACTCAGCTTTTTGGTCATAAGAAATTTTAGGGGTATGTGCTCATTTGTCGAAATGCTGAAGGGGTACATGGTCAGAGAAAGGTTGGGAACCTCTGTTCTATAGCATACCTTCCCATAATTTGACGGTCGTGTCCAATCCTATGAAATTGTAGCTACGTCATTGGCTAAACATGTGAATTATGATCGTACTTGAAACGTTCCTCTCATCTGGCAGCTCTTGTCCGACGTGGTCATCTATTCCAAGGCGTCCCTGCTTATGGACTGATTTCAACAATCCTGCTCCAAACCCGCATGTTTTGTATGGAGCACTGGTTGGCGGACCAGACCGACACGGAAATTTTGCCGACAAAAGGATGGAATTTGTGCATAATGAAGTTGCCCTTGATTACAATGCAGGTTTTCAATCTGCTTTGGCTGGTGGGTTTACCGACAACATTCATGGCGATTCAGCCAAGTAGGGGTCACTTAACAAAATTTGTTAAGCCTGTTCATCCAATACAGATTTCAGCAAAGGTCACATAGCAATTTGTGGCTTGCAAACTGCAAAGCACACAAATTTTTACAGTTCGTGTTGTGGTATCATCAAGTTCATCACCAAGAAGTGAAGATGAATGGATGATATCTTTCAGTGAAAACTTGGAAACGTTTTACTGCAATTTTTGAAATCACAGTCTTTATTCAGCATATACAAACGATGCCGTTTGGTAAAACCATTAAAATTTATATTCAAGATTCGATTTGACAAGTTTCTTACATTAGGCTCCATTAGGCATAAATGTTTTAGATTGGCGTCGGAAGTCAGGGCAGAAGGGGGTCTGATCCCCCTGGATTTTGAAATCTGAAAGTTACCTATTAAATGTTCAGCAAAAATGTGGTTTTCTGAGTTTCGAGTGGGTAAATTAAAATTTCGCCACTTTTGGCCCCCCTGGAAAATATTTTTGGTTACCCCTGGAAAAAAACACTATTGCCCCCCCCTAGAAAAAAGAACCTTTCTGACGTCAATGGTGCTAGGCACTGATTGGTGTTTCATATATGGTGTTACAAGCACCGGGAGATTTGGTCTCTGCCCCGAGACCGATTTTAGTGAGTGTCGGAATACGTATGTCTCAGATCTCATCTCGTTCTCAAAGAACGCACCTTTCGATGTCGAACCCTTTGTCTCGAAATTTTACTTGCTCTATCGACATGTATTTGACAAGCTCCAGAAATTTACCCTGCTCATGGTTAGTCTCATGATCATCCTTGCTAAAGGAAAAGTAAAAAAGTTGGCAAAAATGAAAGAAATTTGACGAAATTTAACTTTGAAAGTGTGAATGACTTTTTTGACAAGTTTATAAAAATTCTTGGGGAAGCCGAAAAGTTTTTAGTCTCGGTCTCGAGCGTTCCAATTTCGGTCTTGGACCTTTCAACAAACTCGCCTCGGACTTAAAGCCAAGTTTCGGTATCGAAGGTTACAACATCGAGTACATCATTGTTTTGTAAAAGATCCTACCATGTTCGAAGGAAACAGCTTAAGTTCATTGCTTTATAATGTTAAACAGAGCATTCTTGTATTACATTGTTCAAATTAAAATTCATGTCTATTGAAGTTTCTGTGTGTTACAGGTTTGCAGCATTTCGCCTCCACTGAAGTTCTTCAAGCATAACCTTCAAAAATTCTGAAACAGAAAGCCATTGCTGCAACAATGTTGAATCAAGCTGGCAACTTTACATCGTTGAAAAGAAATGCTATGTGCTTTATATATGCACAGCCTGTATTGTTACATCCTATTGATTTAAGCAGTCGTGAATTCTTCCAAATAAAAAAAGCCTGCAATTGGACGATCCAAAGTTAATTCATGTTGACAGTACAGTGTTCATAATAGCACAAGCACACGAAACGCGTTTGTAACGAGTTACAACACCAGACTGCAACCATGGATCAGCAAGCAGGGGTTACTAGATTGGCCATTTCATGGCTAATTTCGAAAGATTTGGCCATTGTTCAAATGCGCTGGCCATGAAAAAACACACTTGGCCATTTTGTAAAATTTGGCCATTTTTTCATTTTGTCATTGTAAAATGAAATTCACATGAAATATTTTATCTTTTTCTATTTCATTCATGTCACTGTAACTGTTACAGTAACTCCACTGGTGCAGTACTTCAACCTTGTGTTGTTTTGAAGTGTGGTAATTATTTAGCCTTTGCCAGGGCCTATGAGAGAGGGGTCCAGCAGGTACATTGTTCCGAGGCCCGACAGCTACAGAGGGGCCCGAGACCAAAGAAACATTTGAGTGTTTGTTACTAACAAACTCGGAATAATATAGCGAAATTAATCCCGGTGATTGCACTGGTTTGGCCTGAAGGGTTTGGTAAGCTGGTGTGATGTATTATTTAATGTGAATTGCTGCCAGTGCATTTTCCTGATATACAATTAGCAGTAATTATTTCTGTTGAACTTGAATGTTTGACTACTTTGTCGAATTTAAGACATTCACGATTACTGTCCCAGTCTGTCCACTGAACTGAATTTTCCTCTACGTCTTTCATTTTCAAACAAATCTTTTTAAAAACTCTTTCCAAAAAACCAAGAGCTTCAAACTAAGAGATACTTCAAGTGAAATTTGAATGGAAATATGCTAGTTCACAATGAAATCTAATCTAATAACAGTAGCCCTCGAATGTTGCGCATATGTGTAAGATAATTAAAAAGTTTAAAATAAAGAGGTAACTGCGCAGTGTAGGACGCAAGTGCTTATAGTGCACCGCGGCGGTGTGCTGTGCATTCTGCTGATTTTTGAACTTTCGCGGGCAGATGGAGGCTCTAACCGAATGTGAGTTTAGCATCAGCGGATATAACCAGGAATCTGAAGATTTCGACACCATACAGGATAAACTAACCACTTACAGTATTTCGACAGAATGCTTTAAAGCAGTGGTCGCCGGCCTGTGGCCCGTGTGGCTATTTATTGTGGTTCGTGGTCAAAAATACAGTGGAAGCAAACAATAGTCGGTTGACAATACTTCGTTTTGTACCTTCATTCTTGTAATAATTAGTAAGCTCATTCCAAGGATACAGTTACTCAGTGAAGTCGCAATCTAATTTCACATCTGATTTTTCGTATCTGTGCTCAAAAAAACAAGCACCTTGCACATATGTGTGGCCGCATAAAAACGTAAAAGCTCAACGTGTGGACCACGTTGCGACTCACCACGGATGTAAAAATCTGACACACGTGAAACACGAGCAAAACACATCAAGTAAAACGCACCAAAATGGTTGCAACTGGTAGGTTCACGATTCGCGCGTTTGTTACTTTTTCAAACTGCTAAGAATCGAACCCAAGTCGCAACGAAACTGTCGCGCGAAAGCATGTGAGGTTTAAACCAGAACCGTCGCCAGAAAGTCTTCACTATAACGGGCTTTACATTTGTGTACGGGGACCTGGCATTCTGAAAATTTGATGAAATCTCCACTGGTTACAGTGTTTCATATTTCAATATGGAAGTAATGCTCCCCGTGGCGACGGGAGTGCTTTAAATTTCCCTTATGCTGTCATTATTGAAAAAATTATTGTACAAAATGCTGCAATCACCGAATCAAGTAAAACTGAACAGAGCACAGTAAACAATTAAAAAGATTGCCCTGGCCTTCTTCATAACAAAATCATCTAGGAATTCATTACAATTTGTTTGCCTAAGTTTGGCACTTTTAATGCACCGATTGCTTAGTGTGGGCAACCTCTCTTGGAACATTACGACCCTTTAATTCAGTTTTAATTCTTTTGAATCTTGAAAAAAACTTACTCCTGAGCAGTTGCTATAGTAACCATCAAGCTAACAAATATGGGTCCGTGGGGTCGGATAAACTAAGAACCACTACTCTAAGGCATTAGACCCAAACGCACTTTTGTCATTTTCTTGGTGTTACCCTTTTGTTTGTCTCCTTGGGGTTCTGTGGTTGCAGTGGCGTGGCAAAGGGGGGGGACTCTGGGTGCCGCGGGCGGCACATTTGGGGTCGGCACTTTTCTGATTAAAAATTAATCATTGAAAGAAGTTTAACTGTTCTAGCTTTTCGTTATTTTGAAGTATTTTTTATAAGTTTTAAAATTTTTATCTCATCAATTTTTGTGTTTAGATTTAGATGCCATAGTGTTTAGAAGCCCTAGACTGGTAGGCTATCCAACAAAACACGACATGTAGCTGTGGAGTGAGCAGATTGTTGAAATGTTTACTCAAAATATCTGGATCATATCCAATGTGCTAAAGTGCCCCACTGTTTGCCTTGAAATCAGGGCTTTTTTAACACATTTACATGCGGGGCAATTGTGCCCCATTCCCTACACCTTCCTCGACAGACAAAGCCATTTCCGCCATCGCAGTCAAAAGTCCTTTGAACAAAGGAAAGAGGTGAAATTCGACAACAGACTAGCAAACGTTAGGACTTCGGTTGTTCGCGGTTTATATTGCCCCTCCTCTCAAAATCTGATAAAAAAGGCTTTGCATTAAATCACTGTAAATAGTCAAGGCTAGCCTAGTCTCTGTTCTCGTATCTTTGTTTCCACAGTAACGCCCAACTGCTAATCATAACATCACCTGACACCTAGGCAGTGGTGACGCAGATTTCGCTGGGCCGACGATAGTTCAGTGGTAGTGTCCGCTTCTCAACTGGAAGGTTGTGTGGCCGATTCACCGTCACTGAGCGAATCGTCGTAGCGCTCCTTGGGTAAGATCGTGCGCCTCAACTGCCCCGATAAGAAGCATATTTCAGGCGTTGGCATGCCGCTAATTACCGTTGCAAAAATTATAAAAAAACATTTCTTGGCACATCTCTTGTCATTTTTAACGTTCAGTGGGATACTAGTGGCGTAATTAGAGTTTGAGCCAGGGAGGCAAAGCTTAGCTGAAGGGGTACCACTGGTCACCTTAGGGGGGCCAAGGAACCAAAACGCGTAAAAGGTTAAGAAATGACAGTGAATCTCTGGAGGTCGTGGATGTTCTAAATAAAAAAACGATAACACCCCGAAAAAAACAACAAATTAAAGAATACTAAATATCAAAATGCCAAATAAAGGGGGCCCAGTTTTTACATTTAGCTTGCCAGTGGGGCGGCTTCCGCCTTGCCTCCCCGTCAGTTACGCCACTGGCTATTGCCTCGTCAGTAAGTGGGCTTATCAACATTCAATTTTGGCGGTTGAATTGAAGAACTCTGCAAAGATAACGTTGCACAGTTTTAATAATACGGCTGTTTTTCTGCATAACGTAATGGTGTAGGAATCTCGGAAAATAACGTTCTTGAAGGTGGAGTAATGTAGTTGGTGTGTTTGCGTGGGTAACTTTGAGCTCAGATTGTCGGTTTGAACTGCAAGTAGAGTGAATCAGAGCCAGCCGAAAGCAGCGTGAGTTTCGTAAAAGTCTCCTTTGTTCAACGGTATCATTTGCAGTCATAGAAAAATCATTTCAACAAGAAATGCTTACAAATGGTGTTGCTCTCATTTTGATGATATTGAGGCAAGAACCTTAGTTTGAAAACCTAACGCAAGTGTAATAGCGCTAGGCCATTACATGCGAGAAAAATCGACATGAGTCCAAGGGTGGTTCCCCGACCGAAAGCACCCAGACAGCGGAAGTAATAGAAAGTGCCAGTGCGAACAACTGCGGACAGACGCGAAAGAAGGGTGGACAGAAGTAGGGGAACAGCGTGAGGGCGAATCACATCCCTTAATTTTTTCGTTTGATCCCCTGGAATGAGTAAATTATTTAAAAAGCCATGCGGTGGGTTTACGGGAGTTTAAAAACCAACAGGGAAGAAAATTTGACGAAACATGTCGAGTTCGTACATGCGTATGTGAAGAAAGCAAAAAATAGAAAAATTAATGATGAGAAAGGTGGCGACAAGCAGAATACAGCACGACTCATATCGACATTTAAAAACAAGACCCATTTCAGTTTGTGAGCAATTGATTGTAATTTTCAAGATGCTTTATTAATCCTTATATCTTTAAATAAGCACGAAACATGATCTTTTCTCATTTTAAATTTTTGTAAGCAAATTTAAGGGGTGGAAAGGGCGGCACTCTTATGGTCGGCCCAGGGCGGCACGTAGGCTCGCTACGCCACTGTGTGGTTGCCGGTTGGAAAAGGACTTTTGCTTGCTATTCAAGCTCATTAAGATCTTCTCTGATTTGCTTAGCGTGGGAGAAGCACAAGCTTGCTCAAGTACTCAATAGCAATCTGATTTCTGAATGACTTTGTTAAAGTAAATTTAAATGGCAAAAATCGCATCTAAGAACATCAAACGACCTTTGCGTAATAGAAACGCTAACAAAACTGCAGTATTGTTCAGAAGAACCAACTATGTTTTTATTGTAGGATAATGCTGCTAGCCCTACACATCGTGTAGGGTGTAGTACACGTATCTCTTATCTGCAGTGCAACTTTTAAGCTTTGATCAGGTGCATTTCAAACACGAACAGCCAAAGTTCTTTCGCCTGATTCACACGTAACAATCGGTACGATTCAGCAAAGATAGGACGCAGCCAACGTGCATGAGTACATCGACACAATAGCCGGCATGCGGCTTGACCAACGGTCATATTGAGATTCATGGAAATTCGTTGGAAGACCCTGGCGTTATCAACACACGGAATCTGAATAGGTGAAAAATACTAAATTTCACGAATAATTAAGGCATAAAATTTTGATGAACAATTGTCGAACTGATCATATACCGGCAATTGATTCTATGCGTTCTTTGCTGGAGGCCCGCTTGGATCTTTAGGCCCTGGGCTTAAGCCTATATAGCCGATAGGTAAATCCGGCCCTGCATGCGGTGATGAGCTTGCAGTTCACTTATTCCGCTTCTTTGCCTGCAGTGACAGGTTGCGAAACTCGGGAGTGATATGCTCTGCTATTGGCCTTTGTTGCGTAACAATAACATGGCAACAAATCTTCGAAGATGCACTTGAAGTTACGGCAGGCCCGTAGCCACGGGGGCATTCGGGGGCAGTGCCCCCCCATTTTATTTCACACTGTAACCTACTGGCCTAGCAGCGTATTTGAAGTGGCCTGAACTCTGATTGTGATTCTACTGCATCACCCTAAAATATAAACGCAAAATCCTATGAAGCAATAATGGACAAATTTCAGTGTGGAAAATTCAAATTAATTTTCTTGACCTCGTTTTGCAGTTTTAGCAGTAAATCAGGATGTGTTAAGTTTTGCGGCGAAATTTTAACAATCAGCAAAATGCGCGGCACACCGCCGCGGTGAATTAAGCACTTGCGTCCTACACTGCGCAGTTACCTCTTTATTTTAAACTTTTTAATTATCTTACACATGCGCGCAACATTCGAGGGCTACTGTTATTAGATTAGATTTTATTGTGAACTGGCATATTTCCATTCAAATTTCACTTGAAGTATCTCTTAGTTTGAAGCTCTTGGTTTTTTGGAAAGAGTTTTTATAAAGATTTGTTTGAAAATGAAAGACGTAGAGGAAAATTCAGTTCAATGAACAGACCAGGACAGTAATCGTGAATGTCTTAAATTCGACAAAGTAATCGAGCATTCAAATTCAACAGAAATAATTACTGCTAATTGTTAATGCATCATATCAGGAAAATGCACTGGCAGCAATTCACATTAAAATACATCACACTACCTTACCAAACCCTTCAGGCTAAACCAGTTTTATCACCGGGATCAACTTCGCTGCATTATTCCGAGTTTGTTAGTAACACACACTCAAATGTTTCTTCAGTCTCGGGCCCCTCTGTAGCTGTCGGGCCCCGGAACAATGTACCTGCTGGACCCCTCTCTCATAGGCCCTGCGCATAAGACCTCCAACTGCGTGATAACGATTTGACTCGATTTGACTTGTCGGGCTGGCTTAATCAGTGTCATGGCGCTATTTTCATAGGTATATTCTTAATGTGGAATTCACGGCAGTCAATATCGACCCTTAAATTTTTTCTCCCTGCAGTCAGAAAGTACTTTATTTGTTCTTTGAAAAATACCTAAAAATTGCTCTTTTGGCATAAGTGCTCGAATTGGGTGAGAACGGTCGATTTGACTTGTTGGGCTGGCTTGATCAGTGTCGGTGCGCTGTTTTGATTGGTGTGTTCTTAATTCTTAACGTGGACTTCCACGCAATGAAAACTGACCCTTCGTCTGTTTGTAAAGGTTTTCGGGAAGTGTTTTGCCGCAGTTGTGGAAGGCTTAACACTTCTCTTTTGAAATAAAGTGGTTTGAAGTCGTCTATTGCAGGGCTTCTCAAACCACAGGTCGCGACCCCACTTGGGGTCGCGAAATGTAATTTTGGGGCCGCGAGAAAATTGGCTTGACAAATCAGATATACAAGTTTTTGTAAACTTTACAAGAAAACTTGTGCGCGTGCAGTGAATTTATTTATACTACAATTTTATGGGCAATACCGTGCTTCACCCTGTCAGTTGGTTACTAGGATGTCTGCGTGAGCTATCAAACGCTATCAAATAATAATCACCCAAGCACAACACTTTATGCGTTGTTACATCATGATGATTTTAACGTATTGACCAATATTGACCTTGTTGCATTAATTCCGACACGAAGACATACTTGTGTTTAGAACGCTGTACGGGGCAGAGGTTCCCAACCTGGGGTACATGTACCCCTAGGGGTACATTTGCCTATCTGAAGGGGTACATTTAAGGTAAGCAATAGAAGATAAATATATATATTTACATATCTTGTATTTCGAGATATTTATACATATATCAATGAATATTATTTTCAAAAGCCATTATATGCTTATTGATATCTATGATTAATCATGATAAAATATTTTGTCATAAGAAATTTTAAGGGTAGGGGAAGGTGGGGCACAGAAGACCCTGGGGCACAGTCGTCTTTTTTGATTTATTCAAAAAGTTGAAAATGTTGAACTTGAAAGTTTCCATGGTGATTTAGTCTCATACAGAATAATTCTAATTTATGAGCATGTTTAGGTTTATTATGTGCTTAGAGGCATGTTATATTATTATGGTAAAGCATGAATTTCAGCATACTGCATTGGTTTCATTTATTGTTTGGTAATCATAAAAATTTGTTTTGCCATGCAGTGATAGATGGTAATCAGAATGTGAAAAAGTGGAGAGGCTGTCAGTAAGTGCCTATTTTACTTTGGATATTACGTGAACATTATGCAATGCATGCAGCCCAACTTTTTATTTACCAGTCAAGTGTACCCCATGTTCATGTCGAGTGTGCCTCAGGCATGGGGCACGTTCGACAGAAAAAGTACCCTTTAATGGGTGTACAATTTCTTCTGCAGGGCATTGTTTTCATGTTTTGGCATAATGTTGCGTATATAGAGTTGCTTTATTGTGTGACAAATTTTGAGCCTGTTTGGACTTGAGTTAAAGCAGCAGTGGTTAGAAATGCAAAAAAACGTCGACTGTGCCCCAACTTCCCCTACATGCTAATCTGTCGAAATGCTGTAGTGGTACATGCTTATCTTTCGAAATGCTGAAGGGATACATGCTCATCTGTCGGAATGCTGAAGAGTTTCGTAATCAGAAAAAGGTTGGGACCCCTGTTCTAGGGGCTTAGGGTAGCTTCTTTCAGAGCATACTGAGTAGTTTTAAACTAAAGTTAAAAGCTTCATACACAGTTCCAGAAGTACTTTAGACTTTGATTCAGGAAAAGCTGGATCCATAAACCATACACAATTGAAATTCCAAGAGGCAAAACACTTGCCATGCCCAGGACGAGTTTGCGGAGTTATTAAAAGACAAAGGTTTGCAACTGGAATTTTCAAAACAGAGTATGTGTCCTTTTTGAATAAGAACAAGAAATGCATGCCCAGTCATTCATAAACTCTTAGCCTTTTGCACAACAGATTGTGTGAATGGGCATTCTCAAAACTGGTAATCATTAAGACCAAAAACCAATCTTTTTTGAAAAAATGAGAATATTCTTCGTGCTGCGTTGTTTTGTATCGACCTACGAATGGATAAATAATCTGTGTAAAAATCATCAAGTGCATCTATCACATTGGTTGTGCTTGACAACTTCTATAAACTGAATCGTGTTTTGTTTTTTTCGCCTTACTGTTTCCATTACGTGGTAGTTTTATTACTGTATAGTCACTTTCGTGGATTGTGTGGTCTACATTTGTATGATTTCGCCATAGATAAAAGTGCCTCTTGAGATTTGTAACTGGACGTCACACGTATCATTAACATCTGGGCTATCCATCAAGGGGTCGCATAAAAAACTGTTTTAAAATGGGTCGCAAAATATAAAAGTTTGAGTAGCCCTGATCTATTGTGCCTGCACTGGATATAAAAGTTTGAGAAGCCCTGGTCTATTGTGCCTGCACTGGATGTGCCACAATGCCTGATGACACTTGACAGGGTGTATTTTTTGGGAAAGTGGTCTTGTAAAATCTCATTACATTGGTCTGGTGTTTTTCCTTTGAATTTTACTTTCTTTCATGCTGTCAAATAAAGATCCACTTTTGGGTTCATGGTTATCCACCCAGTATAAGTAGGCATGTTGGACAGCCTTATGTTTTTCTCCCACATCCTTATTTCACCCAGAGCCGTTCTGTGTTGGTTTGGTATGCTACTAGCTGTGGCTTCACTTGGTTGTTTTTCAAGTGCCATGACTATGTCACTGTATAATTGTTCTATACCAAAGTTACAAGAGCCGGCAGTCCGTGGCGTAGCTAGAGTGTGGGCTGCCCGGGGCGGCCCTTGAGTTTGGCGCCCTCGATACCCATAAAAATACGTACCGCACAGTGACCGGCTCTTAAAGCTTTGCATACATATTAACTAGCAGGGTTGCGGAGTCGGAGGAAAAATATCCGACTTTCCAAAATATCCGGCTCCGACTCTGAGTTTCCAAAATTTCCGACTCCGACTCCCGACTCCGATCTTTCCAAAATTTTCGACTCCGACTCGTTAACATAAAGTGAATGAAATTTGGCTGTTAAAATCAATGGAAATCGTGGTACACAGCAAGAAATATGTGATTCAACAAAAGTTTGAAAAGAAATTGTACCATTTCAACAGGAATTCCCAATTTAGGAGAGTGACGTAAAAAATTATTCAACTGAGCATCCGGAGTCGGAGTTGAAAAAAAATCCGACTCCGACTCCCAGTGTTGTTAGGAATCCGACTCCACCCAAAAACCTCCGACTCCTTACGACTCCGACTCCACAACCCTGTCAACTAGTTTGTGCACCATTATAGTATTACAGTACCTTCACATGCTCAAATATGGTATGCTTTAAATACAAAAACTCTACCAAAAAACTCAAAAATTGTAAGTAACATTAAACAAAAAGCAAAAATGACATATAGGGAAAAATAGTTAAAAAAGTGTAAAAATGTAGGAACATCTTTATTTCTGAAATGAAAACTACAATTTTCTGCACAGTAACTTTTCTTGCGTTGATGTTGGCAAATTCTTCAATGGCAATGTCAAAATTTGTTTCATCTGTCAATTGTTGCTCTATAGACAGTGTGGCAAGATTTCTCAACCGTACTAGATATTAAGTAATTCTTGATCAGTTTTAGTTTCGAAAAACTCCTCTCACAGGTAGAAACACTAACGGCAATTGGTGAGGAAAATCCGCAGGATTATTACTATATTGGGAACAGAGTTCCCAAGGTTATACTTTTGAATAAACTGCAAGCGTTCATGGGGGCTTTCTTTTTCTACTGTGAACTGTACATCGGCAAAATCGTATAACTGTGATACAACAACAACGTTCTTCTTAATTGCACAGCAATGAACAACAAGCGACGCAACAACTATTAATGTCCCTTTTCGGCTATTAACTCCACTCAACCTCCTGTACAAATAACTGGCCTGGTTAGAATCTGAATGCAACACGGTGATCTAAAATTTTTCATAATGACGCATCAACATACTGAAGCAAGAAATCATTTCTTCGAAAAAAAACGAGGACCCTCACGGAACCCTTAAAAGGAAATCCATTTTGCCTAGCACAAATCCAACTACACATTTATTAGATTTACACAGAAATATTTTTAGACCCGACAAAGCGCTTTTACTCGCAGGTACAAAACTTAAGAGCACTTACAAACGCTTAGAGCTCACCACAGCTACACATTTGCCCACTGTCATCCAGCATATTCCTTCTAAGTTCTACAAAGTTATATAAGGACTGCGATCAAACGTCAACAACGACCCAACACTCGATCAATCAACCATGTAGTGATTCAGTAAAATTTGACATCAAGTGAGTTGATAAGCGTATTAAGAACCGTGTTGCAGCTTCATGTAAAAAAGCCTATTGATACAACATCCCTCATACACGATTGTTTATTGTTTGGCTCAGATAACAATCGCTTGTTGAATACACATGCCATAGTTTAAATTACTCAAAATCAAAAACGTCCTTCCACTGCGAGTAGTGTCCCGACATTAAAACCACTTTTATTTCGATACAGTCTGTACAGGTTTATAGCCTACAGCATAGCCCATAGTGCCTCCCCCCTAAAAGTGCCGCCAGGGGCGGATATTTTTTTCACAAAAATACGTTTCACGAACAATTAGCTATCATACGATTCACGTTTCGTGATTCTAGCGTGGGTAGAAAGTTGAAATATTTTTGAAAAACTTACGAAACTGCAATGTCCGCCTGAATTTTTCACACAAATACTTCTCACGAACAATTAGCTTTCATATGATTCACATTTCGAGATTCAAGCGTGGGTAAAAACTTGAAATATTTTTGATAAGTTCACGAAAGGGTAATGTCCTCCAGAATATTTTCACAAAAATACGTCTCAGGAACAATTAGCTTTCATATGATTCACATTTCGTGATTTTAGCGTGGATAGATAGATGAAATATTTTTGAAATACTCACGAAAGTGTAATGTCCACCAGATTTTTTTCACAAAAATACGTCTCACGAACAATTATCTTTCGTTTGATTAACATTTCGTGATTCTAGCGTGGGTAGAAAGTCAAAAAATAGCTAGCTAAATTTCCAGTAGCGGTAGCACCGGTCTTTTTGAAAAAAATAATGGATCCGGTAGCAAGCTGTCACCACTTTTCCGCTTTCGCTATTCGATACTCTGGTGTGAGTGGCGACCAAAAGAAATTGTTCGCAAAAACTCTTTCGTCTGCACACACTGGTAGTAATTGCTCTTCTCATTGTTTTGTGTTTATTTTGGATGATTTGTTTACGGTAAGCTCGCAGCATTAGGAAAGATTTAGCTCAGGTTGCTTTTGACTTGATTGATCAGTGCCACATTAGTTCAGCAAAAAGTCAAAATTTTCGACAAAGCAGTTAAGACTTGGAAGCAGGCCCGTAACCAGGGGGCGAAGCCCCCCTAGAAAATTTTTCACCCCCCCTGTAAAAATGTGTTTGATATAGTTTGAAACAATTGGACATAGTTCAAAAACTTTGGGCCCCTCTCAGACAACTCTTCGCCCCTCCTGGTGTCCCAAGCTGGTTACGGGCCTGCTTGGAAGTATAGGCTAATGCTGCCAGTAAAGCTGCGTATAAGCGAGTTGAATGCTTGGAATAAATACTGCACTGGTTTCAGCATTTCACTGCATATATGGTGTGTAGCTCCGGCTTTTGTTTTCAAGCATATGTCAATTTGACAGTTTTATAACTTCGTTCGACTTCGTTCAGTGTATTTGGCTGTGTGCATAACCTATTCCAAGCTTATGTCAAATTTCCTGCACTAGATACGGCTTTGATGCTCGGAAAAAGTATAGCACGTGATGATGTTATCGCCACATTCAAATCTATGTAGTCGCATTTCATTTCGTTGAAAAAAATTTGTAACTTACCTTGGTGATGAATGTCGCTTTTTTGCTGCATCATACACGTTCTGTTCTTTCTCATATACGCGTAACAACGTTTCTTTCACATTGCAATTAAATTGGGGAAATGGTATCTTCGTGAAAGTGGTCGCAATGGTCTTAACTTTGAGCTTCATAGCTCGGATTGTACTAACTAAACTGAAAACATCTACATAATTTGCTTTATTCCAATCTAACGAATGTAATCTTATGAAAACATATTGTGTTTGAGAATCGTGAATGACAAAATCCTTGCTCCAGTTATCGATAACGTTGTCTGTTTTTATCACCGTATGTTTATCCACAGTTACTTACACGGTAACAAGCCCAGCAACAAAAATTTTGCACCCGTGAAAAAACAAGGTTTACGCTGAAAACTAAGTGATGTAGCAACGTTGAACAAAAAACGCAAGTTTGACTAAGCGACGTCAACCGTGTGTAACATGATCTTTGCGATTACAGTTATCCGCTGTTATTTCTCAAGTAACACAATCAGTACGGCCATTTTTATGACCTAAAAATACTTGATAATATGACTTTATTTTTCAGAAAATATGACTTGATATGTCCAAATAAAAGTCACTGAGCTAGAATATACAGTTACTGTACAGAGAAGCATTATCAGCAAAAATAGGCAGTAAGGAATGCAGTGCCGGGTCAAGGCAGTGAAGCGGAACATTCCCGGTCTGGCTCCGCTTGCCGTTCGAACTTCCTACCGAGGAAGTGATCAAAGCCAATTGCTCGCTATGTGCGCCTTAACCGATTTGACCAAAGAAGCGCTCCCTTCGTCATTTCTGATCGAGGCATTTTGAGTTTCGACTTTCCACCAGTTACTTTCCTCTGGTGCTGTCCCCTTAGACTTAGTCGAATTTCTTGTAGTGGCACTTGTGTGACCACTACAGCAGCGAGGGGCGCGTAGCATTTCAAGAGCGCGAGGCCCCAAGTTCAACACCACCTCAACACCTGTGAAAACATAAAGTGTGTGGGCAAGGCATCCGTGCTACTAGTTTTATTCTCTGCATGCTCTCTCCATTTCGCATTGTGAAATGACAGTCTGAGTGTATCGTGCTGACCGCCAGTGTTGCCAGATGGTTATGACTAGGGCAGCCAATTTTTTGACCTAAAAACTTAAAATTTTGACTTTATAATTTACAAATGTTGACTTTATTTTGACCTATCAATTTTCAGTGTTTTCAATTGAAATGTGCAATGCAAAGTATATTCATATACAGTATTAGAAAACAAACAGATAGGTTGGAAATGAAAAAAAAGTAGTTATCTGCAAAATCTGGTACAGTGTAACGTTCAAGTTCGTTATTTTGAACAGTTCCTCGAGAGCACTGGTTAATTTGGTAGGAACATGTCCTAGGCACGCCCAAATTTACAATTAAGAAACCTGGACCCGCCCTTTGTCGTTCGACTTTACGCTCAGTATAAACACCAGACAAAATTGTATTCACTCATGGTTTTATTAAGACAGCTTGAAGCATTGCGGTTTTATTCTTACATCTGTCAGAAATTATTTCGAAATAACGGTCGTTAATGCAAGTATCATAGATATAAGTACGTAACAAACGTTATTGTAAACAACAGGGGTTTAACAAGAGTTCGATTTCTTTCATAGGAGAGAGAGTAACCCACACTGCCATAAACTCAATAGGTCTCAGTCTAACAGACTACCTGCAGATTGTTCAAGCTTGGTAATGCCCACAGCTTATTCAGCAAGTTAAGCTTGGTAATGCCCACGGCTTGACTTGCTGTTCCTCTTAGGAGAGTCAGATGAAGACTGCCTGAACCTGCCGAATGCACGGGTGTTTACACCCAGCGCCGCTCCGGTCTCCTTGACTCTCATTGGCTGATTTTCACGTCTCGAAACGTCACTCTTGTGTTCGACGAATCACGTTCGAGAATGGTTTTCCGGCGGTACCGTAGCCTCCGTCTACCGTTCTTGCCGTAATCCGGAATGTTTTCCGTTGTTGTTCGTTTTTATCCGTTTTAAATCGGGAATATCATTTATAATTTTATACGGATTGTTAGTGTAAATAGTTTCTATAATGTTTTGAATTAATCTCTTCCTAACTGTGACTTGCGATTACATGTGGAGTATAAATACACAATGGTTTAAATAAATACACAATACAACGTCCTTGTAAACTAAGTGTTTTTAGTTGTTACTTTGTTCCAACTTCCCTTTCCTGGAATTCAGTCCATTCGGTGATGCGACATTTTGTTGTTTCAATATTCGTACCAATCATTGTTATTCCATAAAACCATTAACAAGCTTCTAAGTCGCTTTCCTGACTTGCTTTTGAAGTCTTCCTTTGTTTGTGTTTCAGAGTCACGAGACGTTTCATGTTGAGGATGCAACGCGAACTCAACAACAGCGTGTTTAAAAAATGTCTTTCTATTTTCAGTGTCATGAAACGAACCTCGTGCTTCCACCATACACCTTTTGCCACATTTCACTAAGCAGTCACAGAATTTGCAAAATATTTCACCCTTACGTGTTGAGGTAAACTCAGAAGTATGTTCGTGCAATATATTTCGAAATTTTGAAGAATTTGGTTGCTTAACCTTAGGCATGATGTGTTGGTGTGTACATTAATAACAAGAGTAGAGTCAAATCTGCGAATGTCATAAAGTTAAAAGACTATATATGCATAATGGATTCTATTTGAATAAGGTTTGTAGGTTCGTTGTCAACAAGTAGGTTTGCTTTGCTGCTGCTTTTGTGATTAACTTCTGCTGGACTAGTGTTCCAACCTTGCCTTCACAAACTGTGCTGGTGTTGCATTCCATGGGAATGAAACAGAGGAACTGCAGAATGGAGGCCGAGGAAAAAATCACATACCTAAAAAATCAGAGATGGTAAAAAGAAGTGAAACTAAGGCAAAAACAAAGGCCAAGGATGAGAACCGTACATTTATAGTTAATTCACTGCTATTCTTTATGAACCATAGACAGAAATCAACAGCTCTAGACTCAACATTTCAAATGATGCTGAATTATTATAATGAAGAGACAATTTCAGAGGCTAAGGCTCTGCTGCACAACAAAATTGCTCCTGAAAAAAGGTTCATAAAAATAAAAGGTGTGGGAAAGGCAAGAGAAACTTTGAAATACATTCATGATATGATAATAGAAATGGATGCTGACCCTAATAACTCAATAAGTCTGGTGACGGAAAATACTGACTTTCCTTCCCTTGATTTGAGACATATTGATGTAGCATCTCTCTACCACAAAATAATACAGTTAAGCAAGGAAGTAGAACAACAAAGGGAAGTGAAAAACTGTAGATGTGACGAGGACAACAATCGGCTTGCCTCTGATTTAAAATCTTTCAGAAATGAACTGCGGGCTGTGGCAGAAGTGACAAAAAAATCAGCAAAACAGATGTCAGAAAAGTTATCAAATATATGTTCAGAGATCAATCAAACTGATATGAAGCTCTCCAGTATCAAACAAGATCTTAGTCAGATGAAACAATCAGTGAGAATAAATTATTTGCATGAAAGATCAAGGGCTGGCATTGTGGACACACCGGCAAACATTCAAGTTTCAGGTGGACAAGAGCCTCAATCAGGAGATGATGCTGTGTGTGGCTTGAATAAAACTGACAAAGCAAGTGACACTAACCAGCCCATTAACGACTCTAGGATAAACAAAACTGAACAGGAATGTAATCAACTGGATAAATGGACAACTGTAGTTAGAAAGAAAAGGTGGTGTCACAAACCTGGCAATGCACCTGATGCTAAGTTCAAGACAGTGGAAATTTTTGTCCCAAGACTGAAACCAGATACTAGAATTGTCTATCTCAAAAAATGGTTTTGGGACAAGTTCCAGAATGCAAGAAGTGTGAGGTTTCAAGCATTGAGAACCAGATATGATACATATGCATTTTTCAAAATTTCAGCAAAACTTCTTGATGAAGGTGATGTGAGATGCTTAAAAGTGCTGGAAATGGCCGCAAGAACATGTATTGGAATGTCACAAATGTTCATTAGTTACACGTTTCGAACCACGTTCTTGGCACCCAAACCGATGTTTGGTGCTACCAACCAGTTCAGATAATGAGCAAAAATGGAAGGGATATCAAATAATCTCAGTCTGGCCACTTATATTACGGGTTTCTAGACCATATAAAATCTAGATAGCCGCATTTAGTTACATCCGAAAGTTTCTACATGGGTTCGATATTAGATGTAACAAGGACGACATTCACGAAAACTGAAGTTCGCTTGGTCTCCCTAAAGTTTCTGATGTCTCATCTAAATAATTGAATCATAACAGAAGTATAGTTTTTGTTGGTTTCGCTATTTATTTCACTGAAAATATGCACACGAATATTGAAACCTATCAATAAACTCTGCGTAATATTCATCTTCAAAACGCTCTCGAACCCAGCGACATAGACACAATATTTTTGTGGTATTTACCAGACCTCAAGTAGCTAATTTGTAATAACGGTACTTTCTTTTTAGACATTCTGTAACTGAAAGGAAATACTTAGTTCAGAACGCATGTTTTATGTAAGGTTGGATCGTGACAAGATTTTGTAAGCTTTTTTAAGGAAGGTTTCTAAGTTAGGTTTCCGCAAATTCGTAGCACGAATTTGTGAACAGATTTGTTCTGTCATTAGCCGGGATTGTGCCGAATTGGTTTTGATCTATGATCTGTCAGACTTGATTCCCGAACATTGTCAAATCTCTACCTTTGTTTTCACTTCTTAAATCGTGAAACAAAGTAACAGAGAGTATTCCTATTAATCTCATTTCAATGGGGCATTGCGACAAAGGGTATTTCTGTCAACAACAAGTCATCAGATAAGGTGACAGGGGTTACCTAAGCCAACGCCAAGTCATCGGACATGGTGACAGAGAGTAGCTCTGCCAACACCAAGCCGTCAGACGGGGGGACAGGGAATACCTAAGCCAACACCAAGACGTCAGACAAGGTGACAGAGAGTAGCTCCGCCAGCACCAAGTCTTCAGACAAGGGTAGCAAGGTGATGCCTTAAGATCGAGCAAGACAATAAATTGCCTTTTGACAATATCCATCCTTGGGGCAAATGGCGTGGCTAAATTCCAACTAGAACTGAACAAGGCATCGGCCTTTTGACGATACCAGTTCCAGTGATGGGCGGCCAATTTGGACAAGACAAATTTGCGGGGTCGAGTTTCAGAGATTCACCCGGACATGCCACTAGTTTGACCAGAAGACAGGTCACTGACAACTGCTTCTAGTCTGAGACTTACGCTACGAGTCAGGCGGCACGCGACGTATCATCGTACAGCGGAAAACGTAGCACTCACGAACCACCCGTCGAGCTACGATGGCCGCAAGGCAAAGTCCCATTTTACTTCAAATGGCTAAACTACTCAAGGGCAGCGTAGACCAAAAGAAGGAGCCCTCAGTCCATGGTCGGAAAGCGGACTAAAACAGGTAGCTGAAATCGCAGCTTATATACCCAGATTACCTGGAAACTCCCTAATTAATCATTTATTGATTATCGATTGAACATTGCCTTATAAGGCGTCTTTATGTGACTTTTCGTCATGTCCAGATTAGCTGGAAATTCCCTAATTAATCATTATTTTATTATCGACTGAACATTGCCTTATAAGGCGTTTTTATGTGACTTTTCGTCATGTCCAGATTAGCTGGAAATGCCCTAATTAATCATTATTTGATTAGCGGCTGGACATTGCCTTATAAGGCGTTTTTATGGGGTTTTTAGTCATGATTCTTGATTACATCATTGATGGAAAGTTTTCTGTACTTTTCCATGACATCATCTTTTCAGGTCTTCTTCAGCTCTGTTTGCTTCTTTTCTTAGTTCTTTGCTCTTTGTTTTTCTAAATCAAATTTTATTTGATTTAGTCTGTATACAGTTTGTCTTTGGATTCCAGACTGATCTGTCTGAAACTTTGTGTTGCTTGGCAACGCTGTGTAAAGGTGGTGTTTTGCTTGTCACGTTTTTCGTGCTTGACTGATCACGGCCTTTGTGTTGCCGTTCAGCAGGTCTTATTCTTGTCGTTGGACGTTTGGACTTTGTTTTCTTTTGGTGAAAGTAACATTTAATATGTACAGACCAGAATGTGTCTGATACACTTACAACTGCCGGGGTTTTAAGTCTTCTATGCCTGATGTGCAAAAATTGTTAAATGATTACCAGATTATTTTTCTTCAAGAGACATGGTTGGCAAAACAGCAACTTGACAATTTATCCTGTTTAAGTGTGTCACATTTTGCATTTGGGAGGGCAGACTA
>Ga0210059_1004452_pt1 | contig 22604 bp, 10 predicted proteins | sample Ectturendosymbi2_FD_188042 | JGI IMG/M metagenome (GOLD analysis project Ga0210059, IMG submission 188042) | Ecteinascidia turbinata endosymbiont from Florida, USA - Sample 2 (SPAdes) (version 2) | ecosystem: Host-associated > Tunicates > Ascidians > Unclassified | place: Key West, Florida...
TAAAAGGGCATAATGGTCCTGTCACCAGCAGCTAGGGTTGGTGATATTGACTGTTTGCTTTCGGGTAGATAGTCTTTATGGGACCACAGCCTCGAGGACCCTGTCTAGTAAAAGTATAAGATAAACGTTAACTTAAATAAAGCGTTTAGCATAACTTGTTTTGCACCGAGTTTCTCGTGGATGGGTAAAGCTGAGCTAGGACATCGGATCCAGCGGGATTCGTCGGCCGCAAAAGGAAGAATTTTTGGGAAGAAACGTTTAGATTTGTAAGACACACTGGGACTGAAACTTCTATGGCTGGGGACCACAGAAGTGGCAAACTTAGCCATTAAAACCCTAGGTTTTGCAAGTTGCACTTGTGAGGCGCCCCTTTCTCCGAGTGCAACTTTACCTCGGTACGCAACTGATTCCAGCTGTGTTAGGTTGTGTGTGTTAACGACACCAGATATTTGTGGTGTTGTTTTGACACCCAAAAGTTTGCCAGTGATATTTCAAAACGAAGATATTTCCCAAGGTTTTCTTTTATGAAACTGCAGATGAGACCTTAACTACAGTAAGTTAACGACATCCAGAAATCTTGTTTGGACCCACCAACGAAAAGTACTTGGAATGAGCTGTGCATCACTGTCGCACAGTTGATTAAATGATGTGCTGAATGGCGATCCCAAAGGTCTGGAGAAATGTATAACTTGCATAAGCTGTTGCTTCTGTTTAACAGTATTTTAAAGACAGACGTCCATTTCTCCAAACGTTTAGGAAGGTATACGCCGTATCCTTCAATCACATCCGCGCGTATAAGAAAATGCTGTATGCTAAAAGAACTCATGTAGAAATGGCCTGAACTGTTGCACAAGAAAACTTCTTGTGTTCCGCAACATCAGTTTTTGTCACTGCCTCCATAGTTTGCATTGCCAGGAGCGAACAGGCAGATCGATAAGATCCGCGATCAAATGATTTTTCGATTGCATTGTCGATCGTGTGCTTTCCTGACGTACCTGGTACAAGTAGTCCTTTGTAAGTGGGGAGATGGCACTCCTATCTGATGGCGAACGTAATTGATGACTGCATGCAGGTTCTATGGAACTTGTCGGTTTCAAGGGCTTACAGAAATGCCCTTAAGTTTTGACTGTAGTAGCAAATGAAGAAAATCTTGAAATTGTCTTATTCTGAAAGCGCAAGCAGTTTCATTTATTTTTCTTTAGCTCATCACAGTTCAACAATGGAAAAACGAAGCTGTGAAATAAAAGGCTTGAGTTTTTGCAATAGCCATTCCAGTTAGATGGCGGTAGGTGCACTGATCACTTCTTAACATGCTACTGAATTGTTTTGCTTCTGGAGATTAAGTTTGTACCGCTATGGCATAAGACTGTGGACAAACGTGACTTGCATCCTGAGGTAAAGGTTAAAAAAGTTTGCATCCAGACTGAATCGACGCTTTGGTTAAGATCTTTCGAGTGCTTGAAGTTTTTGCAAACAGTTCTCCCTCATGAAAAGCAAATAAGGGGATTGTGAAAAAGTTACAAGTAAGCATACGCTAATCTTATTATCAGCCGAGTTTTGTTGACCAGCTAAATGCGGCTTTATTCATGCACGTTTCGGTTCATGTGTTATAATGTTGCAGCCCTCCTGCAATTTGGAGCAATTGAGGAAGATGCAGACAAATTTGAAGGTGTTGACCAGAGGTCTAGCCACTGGAATGAGAAAAGCGTAATGTTTAATTTCAGCCGGTGCAAGTTTCTAGCTAACCAAGTAAATAGTAGGTAAAAACAAACAATATCGGTATCCAACAACTTCACAAGCAATCTTTCAAAAGGTATCTCATCCTCTAAGATACATTGTAAATGTTTAGGCCTAGTAGCTTTTCAGCGATGAGGATATTGACGCAGTTCTTTCCAACATAAAGACAAGTTTGCAGATTTCTTGGCCAAGTATTTGCGCATCAAATTATGCTCCATGAAACTTTGATTTGTGACTACTTGGCTGACGTCCAGAAAAGCGCTGAACGTTGCAAAACACTGATGCGACTGGGCATGGCGCAATGCACCTGACAGCTTTCACAGTGATTCTTGTTTGCTGACAGATGTCATTGCAGATTTTTGCATTGTCCCACAATGGAACTGTTGGTCTTGTCTTATTCAAAGCAGTTGATACAAATAATTTTGTAGAAATGAAACAGCAGTGATGAGAAGCATGGTCAAGTTAGGCATTTACCAGCATATTTTTATTCCTACTACACAGTGGAGAGAGTTTACTGGCAAGAAAGACAATAAGCAAAATTTTTTTGACTACAGTAGACAATTTTCCCAGTTTAGCTAATATGCTTGCAGATGGCTTCCACAATTACCATTTCGACCTGTAAAGAGCAGTCTAATCTATCCTAGCTACACCAAAGGTTTTGTATCTAGTCAAAAGAAGCGTAACAGCGAATTGTTTTGAAAGTTCTTCCCTCTTTATAGCAATAGAAATTTAACTAGCTCACAGTAACACAGTTGTTTTATGTTTTAGTGATAACCTCGAGGCGCAAAATTTTCCAAACGTCCATTATATCATTTCTTGCACCAATTCAGACATCAGAAACAAGGTTTAACAGTCCGAGCATAAGAGCATATTTTTAAGAGGAAATCTGGTATACACCAAGAAAATATAAACAATTTGTAAAAATGCATAAAATACTGTGTTTTAGCAGTTGCCTCAAGTAACATTCTCCTCAACGATTGCATTATTATTGACAAAAAGTGCGAACCAGCACTTTGATACTGTTTCTATTTACCTTCAAATAGATTTCAACTTATGTCTATATTTAATATTGCGTTTAACCTCAGTGCTTTTGAATCCAAAAACATTTCCATTATCAGAGTAGTTGCAGTGTCACAATAAAATAGAACTAAAGTTATATCACAAAGGTTCCTAGCATTTACATTTCGACAGGTCAATTTCTTGCTTTTTTGAGTGCACCAGGTAATCACAAATCTTCGCAACTCACTACAATTATGAACAAAGAAAAAAATTAGCTAGCCTTTTGACTCCAACTGTATTCAAAATTTACCCGCATAATTTCCCAGTTTTGCTGTGTTTGGCTAAATACATCTGCATGTGATTATAACAAGCGTGGCAGCTGAGTGCTTAACTGGTAAAGCATGCGCACCTTGAGGTTGCTCACAGACTGATTTCCCAATCGGGTCACACCGGAAAGGTAACAAGCGGCACTTGTGGCCTTTTCCAGCCTCTCGTGCAGCGTTGATGAGCGCACAGGAAAAGCTTGACGACAGGTGATGTAATGACTTGGCATTATTGCAGCATTACTTATGAAATTAGCCCGTGCCGCAGACTATGCGGTAATGTGCGTCCGCGAACAACTCACGGCGCCCTTAACTGGGCTTTAAAGGTGGGATGAAAACTATGTAAGATGAAACTTATATTTCCTTTCGGTAATACTACTAAAAGCATGTTTAACTGATACGAAGATGCATTCTGGTGAGTTCTGCTGCGTGGCGGCGTTTCAGTCATTAATAAAAGATGGCTTAAGTTAGTTTGTGGTTTGCAGGAGACACTTCCGCAGCAAAGAATACGTTTTACACTGAATTTGTCGGCAACTGTAGCTGCATGATCTAAACCTGTTGATTGGGAAAGGACAGTCAGTAACGGGGACGCCGAAATACGGAGAAAATCAAGTGAAGAGCAAAAACTCATCAATTTTTGGAGGCGCCATGTTGACAAGAAGACAACGTGGGTCGTTTCGAGGGGTATTTGCAGTAAAAATCCCGTTTGCCCCTTGCCAGCTTCCTAACATAAAATTTACCCCCTGTTTTTTGTTTACCCACTAGTGCTGTAGAAAAATGTACAACAGCATCATTCAATTTACCCCCAGGATAGGTAAAATTTACCCCGGGAGGTAAATTTATCCCCGGTTGAGAACCCCTGTTCTAAAGTGTCTCGAAAACACTCCATGAAATTGTCTATCAGGCAAATAGATGCCAAACACTTAAAGCAAGCAATGCTATCCAAGGAAACTTGCTCACACTAAGGGCTCCGGCAGTGTAACACCCAACAGATCGGTAGCGTATAAACAGACCTGAAAGTCGGTTGCCGTCACTGAAATTTTTTAAAATCCACCCACTGCAAAATTAAGACTGTCAACGCGGTTTCTTTCACAGACAGCAGAAATGTAGTGCATAATAGGCATTCTTTGGATGCTTTTGGAAGGAGAAACTTAGAGACACAAAAGGTTTGTGCACTTATGATAAGATGAAAATTGTTAAAAAGGCATAAGAGAGCACTCAATAGTCGAACTGAAATGAGCTCAAAAAAATAAATAATTAATAGATCTTACCGCATGAACGTCACTCAGCAAGTTGATTATCACTACATAAGCCATGGGCAGACAGAAAACCAGAGGCTGTATGGTACTGAATAATATAAAAGCACCGTGCTTGGGTAGTATTGGGTATCAATTGGAAAAAAGTCAAAGTTGAAGGAAAGTTAAGGCATGCTAATTACGTCTCGACGCGCAGTCATTGTTAACGATTTCTGTACATCCTGTGGCGTAATCAGCACGTAGCACGCTTGTCAGCCTCCATTGATTTGTGAGATTCTGGGTATGACGCTCATATAACTTTACTGGTAGATAGAAGATACGACAGATATATTTTTTGCTTCGAGGAACTGGGAAGATAATCAATCTGGTGCAGAAATCAGTTTATCGCTCCCTTATCCAAAGCGCTTTGTTGGAGTTGCTGCTGACAAATCATCTCTTTTTTTCTGGGAAATGCAGATGATACACATTCTTATAAAATGCAGGAAAAATGTGCAGAAGAATGGAACATATAACAAAGTCACACTGAATGAACCCTTAAACAAATCACAGAAGACATAAGTTTGGATTAAACCTAGCCGTAAACAAATCACAGAAGACATAAGTTTGGATTAGGATTGAAAACGGTTTTTACACCAGGCAACACATTTCGTGGTACATTTATTGAGATATTGGTAGCCGACTTGTGACACAATTTACCTTTAAATTTCATATTTGAAATACAAGGGCTTGCCAAGTATGCCCAACACAAGAACGATGAGGTTCTTTGGAATATCCTTTTTACTAAGAATGTGGTGTAGCGTTATAGATGTGCACTTGGCGCGTTGTATGTCGACAGTTACACCACACCACTACTAAACCAAAAGATACCCTTTTCCGCTGTAGAAGCACAGGCTTCGCCTCCTTAACTCGATGACGTAACGTTCTCCTTGGGCCAAACGGAAGCAGTCCCTAGAATGGCTCTCACCCTTTGAGGTTGGTAACAGCCTCATGTGATTCTAATTGTATGGCATTTATTTTGTGGAATATAGTCGTATTCACTGTAAACCCACGCTGAGTTTGAATACCTGAGCGTGTAGCCATGCGTTTCGGCAGCGCACTAAAGTGAAGAGAACAGGGCACATAACAATATCCTGGCAACGAAACAGTGTTAACCTTAAGCGTTCAAATTGCCGAAGCGGGATCGGAATAAGAGGGCCAATCACGAAAATGCGGGTTACCACGTTAGCATGCCTCCATTGCAGTAGTTTACTGCGATAAGGAAAGTGGAACCAAAATCGAACAAACACTTGCAAAGGCCCAAAACTCAACTGTCGTGTCGTTGGAAGTGAGCATGCGCAAGACCGTATAAACTCGTTTTCACATGTTATGCCTGACTAGAAAACCACCTGCTGGTGATATTAGGTACCCCGGGAAGATGCAAATATGATTTTGCTTGTGTTTCTATTCTGTGCGTTTGCTTGTTTATCTTCGTGAGTTTTTTTTTGTGTGTGTGTCTGTTTCCCGATTGAACTGAATAGAATATGCAAGCAAGGCAAAGCTGCCCTCTCCATACAGCAGCAATAGTTAAAGTGGACAATTCCGAAAGTAGTAAGCGCAAACAGAAAACTAATGAGTAAAGCTGAAAAGTAACACTTAGGGTCGGGCACAATGTTTCGTTTAAATCATTCATTGAAGGGGTCTTCAGCGTATGTTTGATCCAGTTTCATGGAATGCATAAGTCGTGCAAGAAATTCACTGTAAATAAATTAGGACACCGTACTTGAAGTGCATTGACCTCTGAAGGAATTAAACATTTTGGAGTGAGCAAAAAATGTCTTGCTTAGTGCTGGCAACACACTAAAAAAGTGGAGTTTTTGTAAAAAGGACCATGTAAGTAACGATTGTCGAAAATAATAAAAGGTGATCAATTTTTAATTCGTGTTTGTCGCATTTCATTTGCAAAAAGCATATGGAAAATGAGCAGGACAAGTTTTAAGCTATTTCATAGTCACCGTAGACTTGAAATTTTAGTTGTACGGTGCTACACAGTTGATGTCGACTGCGGTGGTACATTGCAGAATCATTGCGCAGCCGTATAAAATAACAATCATTGTAGAGTACTCCCGGGTCGCGGTATCAATGTCAAGCGCTGACCTGTCCGCAATTAGAAAAATGGTTGGGGAGCACTGTCTTGATCGATACTTGCGCCACAATGGATAATGAGACACGATTCACATTATCATACACTCTTGTAGCATATGGGCGAGAAAACGAGATGCTAACAAGCTCTTCGGCACACTAACATATGCGCGTGTTGCCTCTTGGTGACAGGGCACTTGTTAGGGTGTAGTCGTGGATAGAAGAGAAACACCAGGTAATGTTACGTTCTCACTTGTTTGAGGAAGGAACGAAGTTGCTTTTTACTGTAGCGTAGTTTCCACACTTGTGTGGTCAGTTTTTCGGAAAAGTTTGACAAAAGGAATTTTCTACTATGTTGGTTGCAGTGAAACCTGTGCTTTTTTTATAAAACTTTCCTCCTGTTGCTTTAAAGAGACTACATCATTGGCAGAACTTTATTCTGTTGGACAGGCCCGTGGCCAATTGTTAAGGTTTGGGGTGAAAATACATTATAGGGGAGGTAAGATTTTTGTTTTTATTATATGTTTTAATAAAAATTTTCTGCGAACAACAAAATTTGGCGGGGCACAAAAATATTTCGGGGGACATTGCCCCCGAATAACCCCGTGGCCACGGGCCTGCTGTTAGAACAGATTCATGCGTTTGTGACAATATCTTGGAGGCAGAACTATTGAAACAAGACTTTAAAGCAGCTATGTCCAACTCAAATGGCTTACTGGGCCAAAAATCATGTCGCTATCACAACCAAGGCCGCATATTTTATAACATTAACGAGGGCCGCACATTGAATGGCTTACTTTGATCTTAGCAAACTAAACTTCGCTTAAGCTAATGTACTGAAAGCGTTAGAATCATAACTGCAATGGTAACAGACATGATAAAATGGCACTGAGGACAACCTACATCAAAATTGTCAATTTAAAGATTATCAAAATAAGGACAGGTTGTCAGAGTGTAGTTACTCCGATTACAGTGAAAACCTAAACTGGGCCGCACAGAACCGACTGGTCCGAGGGTTGGACATAGCTGCTTTAAAGTGACCACTGTAAAGTTCTTTACAGAAGTGATTCTAAACCAGCTAATAATGTGATCAACTGGGGTAAAATAGGTTAACCGCTCTTGAAGATAATCAGGTCAGCTTATCTTTGCTTTGTGTTGTTCTGGTTTTTAGGTATTTCTTCATTGTGTTTTAGGGTATTAACAGCATACCTAAAATAGATAAAGTACATATTTTGACGGTTTTAATTGCGTAATTGATTCTAACAGCGATGCGTAAGTTGTGCGATCTCGGTGGTTGAAATCAACTTCCTTTATGCAGACTAGTATTGCAAATGTTTGGATTTGGAATGACTTCCATGTAAAGAAATCGTGAAAAACACCCTCACTAAACCACTGGCGAATTTTATCAAAATCTTTAAGATCGTACTCCTGCAGTACATAGACATTCGGAACGTGTGGTGATCTATAAAAGTAGAGAAATAGAAGTGGCATAGAGGTGAAAAGTGTTTTGTTCCCATTTTTAATGTTTTCCCGAAACAACACGATGACATTTTCACGCTGATTCGAAACAAGAACGGACATTTTTGTGATGTTTTGCAAGTTGTGAGGTTTTGCAAGAAAAGTTGTGAAGTTTTGCAAGAATGATGTGTATGCTTCAACTTCATCGAAGTTTGCAAAAACCTTGAAGAGTTTAAAAATCTTCAGTTTTACTAAGTATTCGGAGCCTAGGGGTCAAATGATCTCTTGACCACCATACATTTCGGGTCTATGAATACAAAGGGTTCGTATGTATTTTCCATTTTTGTTGTCTTTTATTCTGAATGATTTTTACAGGTTTCCGTTGTTAAAATGTGTTTTTCATGCTTTAATTTTTTAATATTGTTTTAGACAATTCAATAGTTTTTTTTTACATTAAATACACGAATGCGTTTTAGTATGAGATTCAGCAAGGATTGAAAAATAAGATGCATACAAAGAGTTTGGAACAAAAAAATCCCATTAGACGCAGCTGCTGATATTATGAACGAACACAGTACAGCTGACAATTGCAAACGTTTGTCTGCACTGTTCTCTCAATACTCACTGAGTTGTAGAAAAACTTGCAAAGGTTTTTCACCAAGGGCAAGTCCCAACAAACATGTTTAAAAGTCACCACCTTCGGATCAGGTTTTGCAGTGAAATAAATCTTTTTTACGTTTTGGAATCTTGATACTCCTAACTGTGACTGCTGGGGTGTACTCACCAGGGTTCCCACGCGGTATTGAAAGTATTGAAAAAGTATTGAATTTCAAAATCGGTTTTCAAGACCTTGAAAAAGTATTGAAAAAATATGCGTTAAGTATTGAAAAAGTATCGAAATTCAAAATGAAAAAGAAATTTGAAGGATCTGAGAAGAATTCTACTGAAGGCAAGGCACTTCAATATTTATTCAGTGTTATGCAAGGCCCAAAATTGAGCTTCATGATTAAGAATTTCAAAAAATGAACAGAAGTAAACATATTGCACTTTTTAAGCTTAGTATTGAAAAGGTATGGAAAAAGTATGGAAAATGATTTTTTAAAATGTGTGGGAACCCTGACTCAGGTACTCAAACTTCAGTTTGAAATAAACACCCACGCTACACCACTAAGCTTTTGCATCTCGTTGAAGGAAGATACTGCGGTAGACGTTTTTCACTGCACTTCAAATCGTTACTTGGTTAAAATCGTTACATGCGATTTCCTTGCATGACGTGGTTAGACAGTGTCTGCGGAACGAATTTTATAGTGGGGGTCCTGGCCAGGGCGGGATTAAATTAACGCGCGGCCCCAGGCAAAGTCGTGACCGCGAGGCCCCGTATACGCTGAGCGCAACTGCGTAGCTTTTCACATGCTCTCATTTAAACTTTGGTCAAAACTGATGCGATTTGGCAGCCTACACTTCAGTTCAGAGGCAATTGGGGATGACCAAGTACGGTGGTTCGTACGTGGTTAATTTGTTCAAACAAAGTTGTATCACAAAAAACGATCTTTTTGCTACCGTGACATTACACAATAATCTTTTTTTGTCATAGGCTTTCTGACCATCTTCACTGCACAAATCGTCCATTCACATATGTATTGAGGAACGATATGTCTACACTCTCTCGCAGAGTAAAACGTACACCATTTAGAAAAAGTGTTCTCAACGAAATATCACGCAAAAGCAACTTGAACAGTACTACTTGGCTGAAGTTTTGCGATAAGAGCTTTACAGTAGTTACACGTATTAACTATTCTGTGATCTAGTGGACAACGGCGCTTTGTTTGATCTAAGACTGATACCCTCACGATCACGACACACATTTCGCAACTAATTGACATTGCTGCGTGAGTGCATCAAACGGTAATTGCAAAGGCGTTAGATTGCGAAGAATACTTAGTAACGAACTTATTGAAGTGACCCTGGTCTTTGTCACTTTGTCAATGTGTGCTTTTTTAAAAAAGTCAGCTACGAAACGTTTCATGACGTCACATTTTTTGCACGCGAAATCGTTGGTGATTGTCTTCAGGTTCGTATCTCCGAGAAGCCCATGCTCCGTGCTTGTCAGAGACAGCATGCTTAGTTTTTGCCCAACTGAACTTCGACGATAATTCTTAATTCTATGCAACTTAGAAAAAGACAGCTCTCCAATACAATTGGAAACCATGAGGCGCAAATGTATGCGAAGGGTATTTCAGTGTTGCACAATTCAGTACACAAATACATTTGCAATTTCTACATTTTCCGTCGCTGTGATCAAGATCAGCTTTTTGCTTGTCCAAAATGGCGTGGAAGAGGACTGCAAATTGCACAAGTTTTCATGCAAATGTTAGTATTTGCGTTGCAGAAGAAAAATTGGAAGAGGAACTATGATTAAATCAGTATTCGATAATTATCGTTTCAATTCAAATAAGCACACTCGTATGTTTTTGTTCGTAACACAAGCTTTGGTGTGCAACCTGGGTTTATTTGAAATCACTGAGTGGGAGCCCTGCATGTGACTGTTGAACACAGACATTTTGGCAGATAATGCGGCGAGACAGTGACACTGCTGATAGCGGTAAGCCACGTGTAGTTTTATACTGTGTGAAAAAAAGCATGAGTAAATCTGTAGCAGAGCTTCCACAAGTTTGAAAAATCCATTGTTAGTGTGTGAGACTGTGATCAACGTACCCGAGTGAATAGCTTAATAAAACGACTCTTGTGCAGGCAGGTTTCTTTTTACACAATATAAAAATACGTGGCTTGTTAGGATACGTCTATGCAGATTTGTAGGAATGCGTCTTTATCGCTAAGGTTTAGTTCTGACCTTTAAGTGGGCGCTAAGTGCAAAGCTATATTTGCTGCGGAGAGTTTTCGCAATTCATCTGCTCAGCTTTTCTAAGCCTGCGTGGTGTTCTAACTTTGGTAAGTCATCCGATAGTTTTGTCAAGTTCTAGTTCTACTTCTCATTGCTTGAAAAAGTTTTGCGGGAATGTCTAACTTTCTTGTTTTTTTACAGCTCATGCAGGGGCGTAACGAGGCGGGGGCAAGGGGAGCAAAATTCCCCAGGCGCCGAATCACAATGGGGGCACCGAATCACTGCGGGGACGCCGAAAAGTCCAAAATGTCACAAGTACTTTCTTCAATATTGCAAATTTGCCTCTGAAAGATCTCAGATTCAAACATGGGGCGCCAGACTTGTTTCTTGCCCCGAGCCATCTAACCTCGTTACGCCCTTGCGCTCATGTTGTTATGGCCGTTGATTATTCTTAAATTACGGTTTATTTGTAGAAAGTGTTCGAAAAAATGGATATTAGGCAGTTTATGAAAAGAAAAAGCATTTTTGATACCCGAATTTTAGAAAACATTTCAGACAAAAGATTGAGAATTGAGGTTCAACCAGAACAGACTATTGGGGTAGAAAGGGTAAAGCGTTTTGCGAACGTGCATTTTGCAACGTCAGCAACCTGAAAAGGATCAGCAAACTTTTTAGGTTGCCTCCCCTGGAAAATTTTCTGCGGACGTCAATGGATGCACTGATTTCGATCTAATTCTTGGGTCATAAAAGCGTGACTCTGTTTGGTTCAATTCTTTTAAGTTACTCAAAAACGATAAATGCCACGTTATCAGTTTCCTTAACCAACAGTTGGTATACTAAACGTAGTAATCAAAAAGCTCTACAATTTTGACGCGTGGTGAACAGCCTAAAAACATGAAAAATAGTAAAGGAGTGTTTTGACATTCAAGCGCGAAGCCTCCAAAAGTGCGAAGCCCCGGGCATTTGCCTGGTTTGCCCAATGGTTAATCCAGCCCTGGTCCTGGCTCTACTTTCGGCCCACTACCTAAGTCATCGTGGTTTGATTGTGTGCATGGATTTCGGAAGGGAGGCAGGGGTTTTTGTTTCCCCTGGATTTTGAAATTTGATGTTTTCCTATATTTTGTTTCTAGAAAAACGTTTTTCTGTTAGTTTTAAGCTGGTAATGTGAAAATTCACCAATTTTGGCTCTCCTGGAGAAATGCTTCTGGTCACCACCTGGAAAAATTCACTATTGGCCCCTGAGCGCTAATCTCTTGTGCGAGTAATATGTATTTGGAACTACGTTACATATTTAAGTTTTACTGCACGCACGACCATCCTCAGGTTCGTGGCTGAAACCATAAGATTTGTCACGGAGATGTTTTATATCAAGTCATCAGTAAAAGTAAAAGATGGAGCGATGCGTGTACGGCAGAATGATTTTAATGACACAACAAAGTTGAGACCTGAGATGAAAATAAAGCTTAGCTTGTCGGTGAGGTTAGACATTCACAAAAGTTTTTAAAGATAATATTACATATTCAGTCAAATAGTGGAGGATACCTTATATATCAGACCCCCTAAAATACTGGGGTCCAGAGCAGGTGTAGCCAAAGGCGTAGCCATTCTCCCCAATTTTCTAGCATATATTGTGTTTTTGTGCTTCGAGAGGAGGTGTCTCAAGCCAAATACTGTTGCTCGCTTAAATTCAAAATATTTCCCCCTCCCAAAATCTTGGGTGACTACGCCACTGGTCCGGAGACCGCAGTCCCTACTTTCTGCCAAGTATATGGCTGTGAATTTCAGAGCAGTTCGAACATGAAATAATATGTTTAGTTAGTTCAAAAGTGATTTAGTCCATCTGAGAGTAAAGCTTATTTAAGAGTAATTCGAACATGAATAACTAAACAATGCATTTCAACATAAGACCTTGCAGCAAACCAATATCCGAGCAAACGTTAACAGTGTGGTGGCAAAAGACACAATGTTTGGCAAAACCGAAGTCCTGGTTTTTGCTATTTAAAATCCTTCAATGGCCGCGCCGAGCACTATACTGGCTGGTACTATTTTGGCCATAACTCACTAGCCGGAGTTTGAATAGAAATTCCCTACTAAACAGATTTGGAATTTGGGTTGCTTTAGGGAAAATGTTTGACTAGATAACTATCTTGTTAAAAATTGAAACGGCTTAACTCTATATCTCTGGAGTGTGCCAGATTTGCGAATACTGCACATTTAACTTTAACGGCCGTCTTTTATCATAAGTGCCACACTGCAGAAATGCTAACTGTACTCTGCACACTTGCTACGCTCCTGTTGACTAACCCCTGCAATTTTTTTCATTTGATCAAGCCCACCACTATCAAAATGTTGAAAAACATGACAAAGTTTTTACACTAAATTTGGACCTCTAAAAATCTTGATCCCGGAGACCAAGAACTCATAAACGTGTAATTACCTGGCGTGCAGTGCTGCTTTTCAAGCATATCTTTGACCTGAACACGGTTTTGACATATCTGTAAAAAATGCAACAAGCAAAATAGTCTCGCCACTGAGTCAATTTTTCTTTCCAGATTTTCTCATGTATTTTGCAATACCTACGACGCTAAATTGCAACCCATAATTAGGCTGCACTTTGCGCGTTCTGCAGTTTTTAGGAAATGAGAATGCCCTTTATTCATAATTACTCTCAGGTCTACTGTGGCCCGAAGTGGTGACGCCTGACAGGACTCCACCTATAGATCAAATAGTTCTCTTTTACGAGGAGACTGGGCTCTTCAGCCATGCAAGGCAATTATTCTATGTGTAGGGAACCTAAACGCAAATGAAAATTGATGAAAAGGTATTTTGCAGTTTGATAGTTCGGTATTTTGCAGTGTGCAGTGAGGTCAACATTTTGAACACTTTGCGTGATAGCATGTTGACTTGTAACTCTTTAGTTTTTTAGTGACTTACTATTTCAATTCATTGACTTACTATTTTAATTCATTGCCTTGCAGATTTTACGCTTTTACGTTTTTATTCTGTGGAACTGACGATGCTCATTTGAGCGAAATTAATATTCCTGTTTTAAAAACTGTGCCCAGATTTTTGTGGAAGACTTCTGTGAGCCTTCATGTGTAATAACTTACCCCCAGTGTTGAGATTACATGCTTTGATATCAAAAGTTTGGCTTTTGCACATTATATATTCGTAAACTTCATCTAGAGCAGCGTTTATCAAATATTAGTGGGTTACGGACCCCTAGTATATCCTAACAAAGATTACTTCATCATAAAGAAGAGACGTTGCAATATATATTTGAGATTCGGTCTTGATCATAGTAGCAGTAAAAAAAAAGTCTGCAAAGCCTATTTACCCTTTAATTCACCTTCACGGACCTTAGGAGTTCACGGACTTCAGGTTAAGGACGCGTGAGCTAGAGCATCCAATAAGTGGAGATTAAAAACTGATATGGGTCACCCAAAAATGCAGCATCCACTTCTTAAGGAACCTAGTAAAAGGACAACTTACAGCAGTGATTCTCAAACTTTTTCAGCTTGCGGCGCACTAAAAAAGAAAAAAAAAAAAATTCGCGGCACACTTACTACAACACAAAGTTGCTTTAAAAAAAATTAATGCGATGAGTGTGCCTGTTTTTGGGAACAAATAAGATTGAAACGAGGTTCCGTCGTTGCCAAGCACACCCGCATTTTGCCGTCAATCCCTAGAAGTCTTCGTTTTTCGCTTTTAATTTCTGTCAGAGCAGAGAATCCATATTCACAGAACCATGAAGATGCAAACGGCAAGATTATTTTGATGGCTTTGATACTGAACATTAAATAGGATTTGTAAGCAGATCGCCAAAACTCATCGAAACTGGTTTGGGAAACGATACTTGTAAAAACGTATCGTTTCGTACATCAATGAGCTGCATGGGCGTCCGCAAAAATTTTTCCAGGCGATGGCAATATCGACATTTTGTTCATCGTATTCAGGTTGCTGACAAATGGACGTTAATAAAACGTTTTACCCTTTCTACACCACAAAAACGTCCCCATGAAAGCTCGCGCTCCATTCGCACCCTTTTAAAAATCATATTCAGGTGAAAGTGAATACGAGTTTGCCAAAAGGGTGTACTTTCTGTCATCCGTTACAGGTTTTGCTGAAATGACGTATAATCCAATATGGTTATCATTGCAAATTGCAGACAACTGGGCCTGAATTGACTTGAAATATCCACAACCATGTTTGTGGCGCTGTCAGAGTAAAATAGATATTAGCAGGGACGCCGGAGCAGCGGTAGGGCAGGGGATACAGTAGAAGAGTTGAGAGCAATGGAAACTTATAAAAAGCAAAAAAAACGTTACCAATTACGCTTGTTTTTGTTCAGCAACAATGTTGACCTCAAAAATAATAACAAAAATTATAGAAAACCATTATGAATCCTCTGGGTGCACGAATAGCTGCAATAAATTTGTTTCAAGTCGTTTTGTAAACAATGAAATGACACATGATACTGTTGTGGAAAGGTACCAATGCCCCCGTTTCCCCCTTTATGAAAGGGCAGGGGGGCAATGCACCGTTATATTCCGCCGCTCTCCGGTGTCCTTGGTCATTCGCGAGTGCGGGTTGAACCTCACTTCTCAATGTGCAGTCTGGCATGTTTTCTATACTTCGGCTATCAAAAATGCTTTTTCTGTTCAGAAACTGCCTAATATCCATTTTTGAGCGCTTTCGACAAGCAAGTCACAATTTAAGAATAACCAACGGCCAGAACATTAGAGGTGAAAAAAACAAGAAAGTAAGGCACCCTCGCAAACCTTTCGAGCAATGAGAAGTAGACATGTCCCATAGACCTGTGTTGACACAACTTTCGCGCAACTAAGTAAAATTGGAACACCACGCGGGATTTTAAAAATGAGCAGATAAATTATAAACACTCGCCACAGCAAATACAGCTTTGCATTTATTCAGAAGTCAGAAATAAACCTTAACGATTAAGACGTATTCTCACAAGGTCGCACAGATAACAAGCCACGATGTAGTTTTATACTGTGCGAAAAGAAGCCTGAACAAGCGTTTATTTTGAATAAGCCATTCACTCAGGCACAGAGCCGCAACCAGCTGATATTTTCTTACAGTGACCCCAACCACTTTGACTTAGAGTGATCCCAACCACTTTTACAGTGACCCCAAACCACTGTGCATAGTCTTTGGATAAAGTATTGACTTTTGGATAAAGTATTGACTTACAGTGACCCCAACCACTGTGCATAGTCTTTGGATGAAGCATTCTACTCATTCTCCCAATGGCACCGACACGGTCTTGATGGTCTCATGATCTCATCAGTGAAACACACAGAGTTTGATATCTGTTCAAAAGCAACCTCCCGAGTTTACGCAATCATAGGTATGTCATGTCACTACGAGAAAAATTTATTTGAAACCTGAATGGGCACTGTTAAGCTCTATAAGATGATTTCAAAGGCTTCATTTGGTAGCCTGCTCATTGTTAACGTCATTTCCTCAGGTCGAATAAAAATGTTGCTTTTTTCACAGATAGACTCAATGTAGTGAAACCAAGCCAGTAGCAAAACGTTTATGCCACGGCGGTTGCAACGAACTTGCAGTTGAAGAAATTGCAACGGTATATCAGCCGCCGTTGCTTACGAAAATCAGGGAGTGCAAGAATGGTTGTACACCTCTAAGCTGCATGCTGACACGCGGAACGCCTTGGTTATAGCAGCCTAAAAATACCATGTACCCCACCATAGCTACAAAACTGCAACCAATCGTCTGCTACTAACAGGCTGTGTAAAAGAAAAACGAATACGGTAGTCGAACAACCCACAAACCTGCGCATCGTGGATGCATCAAATACGTCAGTTCCTTAGGCCGTTATTAAATAGTTGCTGTCCCAGTTGGCAGACTTTGGAGCATGTATGTATCCATACCACTGTTTTTGGGGATGTATTTTCTATAGCAGTTTTACTTAGAATCACTTTCACCAATTTTTGCCATGTTACGGTTAATGCCACTCATCCAGATTTTTCAGATATGTGGGACAATGGAAAACTCAGAAACGTTTGGACAGTAAAAGCTTTCTCGTACTGCCAAAGTTGTAGCATGTTGGCCAGAGTAACTTACTTGTTAAATATTTTCAGTCCAAAGCACATAATTGTTTTAATCAAGTTTGTTGCATCAGTAAAAGCCAGTGTCCTGCTCATTCAAGCGTCGTATACTTTCAGCTTGTTATGATAAATTACTGTGGTAACTGGCACCTCGTACTTTCCATCAAGATTGATCTAAATTGAACTTCGGTTTGTTCTTTGCCTTGCTAGCACTGCATCGACCCTAGGCGGTGTTTTGCGAACTGTAAAATCGGGCGTAATTAGTTCATGCAGCATGAAGGGCAATCAACTAATGCAAATGTCGCAGAAGATCCAAAACTGTTAAATTAAGAGTACAAGCTTGAATGCCTTCGTTTTAATTTCTCTTTTTTAAGTACTTCATAGAAGAAGCTGGTAAGAAATTTCGTTGTCTTGGTTGTTTGTGAAAGGAAGAAAAGGGAGCGATTGTCTCATTTCCTGCTTCTCCCCGTTTGCTTTTCAATCATTTTTAACAATAAATAGCTTCTGAATTTTTATCGCTGACCAACCGATCAAGGGGAGGCTGCATTTGTTTGCGAAATACAGATCGCGCGATCGATGCGGACCTTCCTTCAATGACGGCTGACAAAAATCGTAAGCTCCGTTTCAAAACGTTGGTCAGAGGCACTTGCAGGTAAACGGGCCCATTAAAACACTTGGAAAGTGCTGGAAATGAAAACGACTCATCTGTTGGTAACTAAAGGTTAAAGGTATGATAAACCACAGGCTTACTGCTCGAAGCAGTTTTACTCGGAATCGCTTTCATAAATTTTTGCTAACAACGCAGTGCCTTTGGAAGGAAATCAGCTGCAAGAATGACTACAATAAAAACCATTCGTTATTCTCAATAAATCAATGGAATGTTAGCGAAATGTAATTAATTGCCATAATTAAATGCCAAAGAGGACATTCGTAAAAGTCAGCAAGCCTAATTCGGGTTGCTTTAGCGGAAGATGTTATTCTGTTCCACGCGATTGGCGAACTGCTTGGAGTGACCGTTCGCTGTCGAAAACGAAAAAGAAAGGTTGGCCATCAGGTGTATTGCACAAAATGTAGCCAAGAAAGCATATTTGTCCATCGGTATTTTTGCGTTTTTAATAAGTAATAAGAAACCTGCAGTGTCTATTTTACTTCTAAAAAAACAAATAAACTGTCAGATGAGTGTACACAAAAGCATTACCTTACAGGTTTTCAATGACGTAGTTTTGATTAGTTCGAAGGACTCTTCTGTTTCTCTTTCGATAATGTAGAGTAAAATAAAAACATTTTCTTTTTTGTTTCACTTTTTCATGGTTGGGATCAGCTGTGGGTATTAATATTTATGGCATAAAGTGGTGTGAGTATTGCTCGTTTCATAGAAATTATGTGACAAAAACTTTTGCTCGTTTCGCAGGTTCGAGAAGAATTTTTTCAGTGTTGCTCGCCCTGTGGATATTGCACTAGCATATTATATAAAACACTTTCGTGAGAAGTATCGAAAGCGATACTTTAGTTAAATAAAGTCTCGGCGAAGGTCTCCTCGTTACGAGTTAACCATTTTTTAAGTTCTGTTGTGGTGCTGCAGTTTTGCCAGATGCATAGGTGTTCTTTCGTCGATAACGTTTGACTAAGAATCATCAGCTTAAGTACACACAATTTGTGTAAGAGTATGAACTGAAATTCATTGCTGCATGGAGATATACTGTAGACACTACATGCTTTGAGTGAAATCATGGGATTATGACCATTTTTATCGCTTTGATACTACACAGAAGCTGGAACAATGAGAGCTGGAGTGGCTGCTAGTCGCAGGTTGAAGGTAACTCGTTTTTCACATATATGCTCTGACTGAGCGCTTCGAATCTGCTGCTCATAAAAAAAGTTTGCTTTTGTGGATGCTTTTTGTGATATGTCTGCGCCGTTTGCTCATCGTAAGGTATTGTATTGATTGAGTCAACATGGAAAATAATCAGGAAACCATAACGTAAGTAATACATATTGCCTATCTGCTTGAATTTGTTTCACTAGGCTTTTGTGACTTGTTGCACAAAAAGATAAGTTAGAGAAAAAAGCATTTAAAACATTTATGAGCCAACAATGCTCACCATTAGTTGTTATCAGAAGTACGTTCAAAATGCCCCAAGATTTAATGACTAAACGGTTTAAGTTGTTTCCGAACAACTTGTGTGATCTCCAAACATTGTAAAGTGCATGTCCGCTTGGTCTGTGTCTTTTGTTGATATTGTCAAGCAAAAAAACTTTAGTGGGTCTGGTGAAGATTCAGCAAACTATGAAGTCGACCGTCATGAACAAGGTTGGCTTGGTGTGCATTTTGCGATACAGTTAATGCTAGAACGCACATGTGTTTCTTATACATTTAAGAATCAATCTACGAGTCAACTTTTTCGTTATGTCAGTTTATTCCAATTCATAGGTTTCTGTGACTGTCATCGTCTTGTGTCAAATTACGTTTCTGAAACTACCCACCGGGTGTCCTATGAAATGAAATGTTCATCTTGGTTTCCAACATACTATAAATCACCTGTTATAAGAAACAACGTGTAAACTTGAAACATCCTCTTTCACTGACCTTATGTTATTCTCCACTGATGTTTGTTACAACGTATGATCAAACTAAAATCCGAATAGATCAATTGCCAAAAACAAGCATCTTACCGTGGTGTTAAATTTGTTCGGAGGCTTCTTCATAAAATTTTAACAAACTCTGCGTTCAAGCACGTTTCCCACTGTCAAACGGGCCTATTAGCTTTCGGAGAGCTGTCAAGAAGACGAAAAAAGGCTGTTTGTGGTTCTATCGATCAACAAATTTATTAAAAATCGATCATGTTTTGCAACAGGATGCCCTCAAGCAAGTAATTTTTTAGACAACGGCAAACTCATCACCGTATTTTTCTAAAAATACGTTCGCTGAGTGAAATTTGCTGCAAAGTTTACATGGAACTCCACACATGGTTTGTTGAAAAGATAAATAAAGATGCTAGATTTTCTTTGGTTATGCTGATCTCCTTGTCGCTCAACTGCTGTGCATGTAAAAACTAAGCTTCCTACGCGAACACCCTTTGCAAATCGCTGTGTGTGGTCAGTTTTGACCAAATTTTACAAAGGTATGTCAGTGTTACAAGGTTAACGCATACGTCGTACTTAACAAAACGTACTCAAGTTTTGCGAAAATAAAGTTTCTGCTGCTTCAATTCCACCGTATGGTCTAGTTGTGTTCCTGTTCGCGAGCATAGGCGTAGCATCCCATGGTTATCAACATCTATTTTATAGGGGTGAGACACATGCAATGAAGTGCTTCTCAAATAATATTAACAACGCTTACGTGTAAGCATATTTTGTCCCACAAATGAGTTCATTTAATGCTCTCGTTTGATCCCAAGCCTTGAATCTATAATTTATAGCCGCATGAAAAAACACGCCCCTGTTTGCTCAAACAGTATTTCCTTGACATAAAGAAGGAAAACTGCTCGAGTTAAAACTGAACTGCGTGGATTACATAAATTGCTGAAAAAATTCCGAAAAATGAAATTTTTATACAATTACATAGTTCATATCACGGACCAGCTGGCTAAACGCTAAAGTTGTCAGAGCATAAAATATTCATTGGAGCAAAGTTTGTTTGCGGGAAAAAGGAATAAAAATGATATTTTTCGCTGCTGGAAAAAAGTTTTATAACATTTTTTTCGGATCCGGATACCATAATTTTCACCATAAGCTCAGGAAAACAAAAACACACTTAAAAAGCCTAATGTGAACTGAAACCCATCCACTGCTGGAAAATACGAACTTAGTATCGAGTACAAAATTGACTACATGAATTTGCTTGTCCTGAAGGTGCGATTGAGCGGAGGGGGGCCCCAATCATTCTGACTTAACTGTTTCTACAGCGAATATGACAATAAGGACAGAAATAAACATTTTAGTTGTTCATAAAAACCGTGAATTTCCCATTTAAAGAATCTAAATAATTTAGCGATAACATAGCTCAGTGCCTTTTATGACAGCGACCGCCCTGAACATCTTAGAAACATGGAGACTAGGCTGAGAGAAAAACAACGCCGCCATTCATTAACGGTTAGATTATATGTTCCCAACCTTTTTTGAAGCTGACACCCTTTTCATAAAAATAGAGTGACGTTCGCACCTCCTCGTATTAAAAAAGAGTAGAAATCACAGAAACAGACCGATTTTGCAGTTTCTTCATTTTCAAATTACCACTTGTAAGACTTACAACAACAACCCAACACACTCAGTCGTACTTTTCAATACGTATTGCTCATTAGAAACAAACCTAGCGACTTCTTGCTATTCCAGTGACACCAGGTTAGTTAGTGACTTTTCTCTGCTTATCTGAAATTATCCGCTCATTCCTTGGCACACAGGTTCTCAGAGCCACGAGCAAATTCTTCGAGGGATACAAAGCTGTTTTTCAAATGAGAAGAGAGGAAAATGCAGATTCGCAAAACTATGTTGTTGGAAAGGGCATTAGATCAGACAAGGCTTTGTACTAAATCTCTGGTAACTTTGCATGGTTGAACAACAGAAAATTTAAAATTCTGTAGCATCAAACAACAAACTTGCCATAATTGCGCCATGAACATTTAAACCTAATAATACGCTTGCAATCACATCACCCGCCATCTTCAACGTGGGAAGCTTGAAGCAGAAATAGCAGTGCATGCACTTATCAATTTAAATTGTTAACTTAGTGATGTAAGCTGAGATGATTAGGATGGATATTCTTGTTTTGAGTAATTGCACTTGCAAGCTTTCACAAATCTCGGTTCTTTTGAAAAAAAAGTATCCAAGAACATACAAACTCACACCTTCGAAGATCGCATTTCAGGACCCCCAGGATTCCCGGAGCCCTGGTTGGGAACCGTTGCGTTAGACCGTTACAACACATTACGCCGTTACAACACATTTACGCACATTACGCCACGTTACAACACATTATTACGCCACGTTACAACACGACCGTTACAACACATTACGCACATTACGCCAAATCAAATTAAGCAAGTTATACATGGTGAATATATTCACTGATGGCATCACACAAAATTACTCCAGCTTTTATAAATTTCGTTGTGTATTTTCCATTTAAAGATCAGTCAACATTCTATTTATACGCAGCGTTGCTTTACAAGACAAGCTTGGAAACCGAAAATCACAAGTGGCTTAAAGCTTTATAATGTGATCTTTTGGGTTGCTGGGGAAGCTGTATTGGTAATTCAATCTAACATGTAAAATATTGCGAATGCAAATCCCAACGTTTCGACCAGGAATGTAAAAGTAATCAACAACTGGCAGGCCTGTAACTAGGGGGGTGCAGTGGGGGCGAAGCCCCCCATGCACAATTTTTCTCCTCCCTGGAAAAATGTGTTGGACATAGTTTGAAACTATTGGACATAGTTAAAAAAACTTCGGACCTTTTCTCAGAAAACTCTTCGCCCCCCTGGTGTCCCAAGCTGGTTACGGGCCTGACAACTGATGGTCTCATGCAGCAACCAGTGAGGCGATGTTACTTTAGAAAGCTACGCACGTTTTTACAGTTTTTTTCGGAGACGCGGATCTAACTTCCGATAGATAGAAAAACCGATACGTCTCTCTAGTTGAGACCAAACTAGTCACACACTTTATTCATTGATCGGTTTCATGCTTTGAAATGAGTGCAAATTTTGTCCTTACGTCAAAAAAGATAAATGAACAACCCTGTTTTAGAAGAGGAAAACACGTCATTGGTTTCATGATGCGTTTT
>Ga0210059_1004454_pt1 | contig 22593 bp, 19 predicted proteins | sample Ectturendosymbi2_FD_188042 | JGI IMG/M metagenome (GOLD analysis project Ga0210059, IMG submission 188042) | Ecteinascidia turbinata endosymbiont from Florida, USA - Sample 2 (SPAdes) (version 2) | ecosystem: Host-associated > Tunicates > Ascidians > Unclassified | place: Key West, Florida...
ACTACTGCATTGTACTGAAGCAGCAACAGGCTCATGGTGTTAAATTATTATTAGTATATTTTATTACGCAACAATGAATAAACAGTTGAATCCTGAATTGATGGTTACTGTATGGATTTACACAACACTTTCTACGATTCCTGCATGATATATGCGTTATTCAATATTGCATCGCAAACAGTAGAAGCGGGTCAAAGAAACTTCAAGACTGCCGTGGTCTCACCCAAATGCTTCGCGGGCCACACAAAATTCTTTCGCGGGCCACGTGTTCGTCACCTCTGACCTAGGTGGACCAACTCAAAAGGCTATGCATTTAAACAGCCTCTGAGCCACAAAAAATTTGGATTCTTATGCCAAAACCTGATGTTCATGAACTCAGCCTAAGGCCATGTTTTGGACTACATATCACTGCAAAGTTTGGATAAGAGGCTGTTTAAACATATACATAGATTTCCAATAACGTCTGGAATAGCAAAAATGTCAGGGTGTCCCAAAAGTCATGCACCATATAATAATTTGTTTTTTTATGTTTCAGATTCAATTAGATATGGGTGAAAAACTAGCAATACAAGAAAGAGTTAAATTGGTTTTATGTATTTTCATAAAAATCTGCATGGTGCACTACTTCTGGGACACCCTGTGTATTAGGGTGTAGCGTCGTCAGCGATTCAAACGCACAGTTCAGGATTTGTTCAGTCCACAACCCTGATACGTACTTTAGCAGTAAGATTTTTTAAAAACCTGCAGAACACCACCTTTTTTGCAGTTGAAAAAACGAAAATTCAGCAATATTTTCCCGTATGCTTGGTGATGGGGAAGCTGTGATTAGTTTGCCAGTATATCAACACAAGGTGATGTCGGGTGCCATTACAATGAGTCTTACTCATATTTTCTGCGTTTCGAGTGAATGCAGCACATTCTTATGTGCACGATGTACTCCAGCAAATTTCCGTATGATAATATCAGACTGAGCAATTTCCTAATTTCCTCCTCCTCCTGCCTTCTGCATGATTTTCTTGGTCTTCCTCTTCATCGTCCACTTACCTTGAAGTCCAATGCCCTTCTCAGCAAACCATCGTCATCCTTTCTCAAAATATGCCAATTCCAGGGTACTCCATTTGCTCTTGCCAACTTATCCACCATAAACCCAACATACCCTACACTTCCTTTGTGTTTTTCCTGTCCATCAAAACCATGAAATGGACTTGTCCCTGGAAAAGAGGGGTGCTAAGAATCTCTGAGTTTGCATGACAACAATGCAATGGTGTAGTGTTATTAACACTTTTAGTGGTACTAGGAGTTTTCCCCAGGGAAACAAGCTGGCAGTTTTTGGAAGATTTCAATACTATGCCAGTTTTATACTACACCTGGTAATGGAACCCTTAATTTTTACTTCAATTGTTAAATCAGAAATTTCTCTTCATAGTTTTTATTTTTAGAAGCCAGCATGCTAAGCTTAATAACTTCTGTTTTTAACAGGAACTGGAGATATACCTGATTCATCACAGGGAGCAAATCCAAATTTTGTACGTTTGCCTGCACTTACCAGAATTTGTCATCAATCGCAGCAAAACTGCTTGTGGGAGTTACAAGCTAATCGTTCACCAGAGGTTGGTCTGAGAAAACTGATTTGCCAGGTTGAAGCGGCTTAAAGCCAAGGGCATGGACTATGACGGTCTATGTACTGTATACGATGAACGTGTATGCATATATTCAAACAATTTTTATAAAGTTTTTGTTTAAGAGATCACGCAGTGCGAATCTCCTTTTCAAAAACTGCATGTCACAGTTAAAACTGAGAATCAGCTAAGCCTACAAAGAAAATTATGAAGAACTACTGTCAATAGAAGCTAGCATTTTAATGAACATTTATCATTTAAGAGAAATACATTGTCATTGAACATCTCTATGTTAGACAAGTTAGAGATAAATTTTTTCGACTGAGTCATGCACTTCAAAACTTATCAATTCTTTCTCTGCTTCAGTTTACTTGTTCTCACTGTGCTGTGACATGCTGAACTACAGACAATATTAGATCAGAGAAAGATTCTACATAACAGTCAGTGCCAGATATTTTGTCACAAGATATTGCCTGGATACTGGACCATTGTCACAAATTTTGTGTGTTTTTGTTGTTTACCTGAAAGGCAATGCAGTGAAACAGATACAATGAATCATTTAAAGAAATTATTCAAGTAATGGAACCTCAAATCAAGACACCCATTTGTTCCTGCTTCCGCCTGCTCCTGCCCTGAAGGACGGTGGAACAGGAGAACATGTGCTGCATAGGGGCACTGTTCATCATTTGCTTTTTGTCAATGTAGACATGTTTGAGAAGCGTAACTCAAGCTCGGCCGCATCGCCATGTAGCTCTATGCAAACATCCATCAGCACCACATAGGACCACCAAGTCCCACTATCACCATCAAACGAAGTCGAAGGAAATCCTCATGGGGAAATCGATGGAGTGGACATTGAAGGGCAACATGGTCGATGGTTGGTTCTTCTGTGCCACATTCACAGGCCGGAGAGGAGGCCATACCCCATTTGTACAAGCAGGAGCCGAAACGCCCGACACTGGTGCGGTGGTGGTTAAGCTGGACCCAGGCTCTCCTTGGGAGGGTCACTCCAGGCGAGTATTTGCCAGTGTCATGGATGAAAATGTAGAGTCTTGTGGGACTGTCTGCCCACTCCACATTCCATTGATGATCCTCCCAGTGCACTGCATGTATATTGTTGTTGTGAGATAAACTGATGAGTTGTTTTGCATCAGGTACAAACTGGTGTCTCGATTTGAGGTGCCATGCATTTGCACTCGATGGATAAGTGAGTGCTGAGTGGAGCAGATGCGCAGGCTCCACAGCACGGTGTGCTAGAGTGTGGCTCCACTGCAACGAAGCTCAGCAGGTTGGATGCCTGCGAGGGCAAAAAGGTTGTCCACTGGTGAAGGATGCATGCATCCAGTCACAATCCGCACATTGATGGTGGGATTGATAGGGCGTGTATGAGGACTGTGCTAACAGGCAAGAGCACAGTACTCTGCAGTTGAATGGACCAGGGCTAGGGTGGCTGTTTCGCAAAGTTGTTGCTCCAGCACCCCAACCGGAGCCAGCAAGCTGCCTCAGGAGTGCGACGCATGTTGTCAGCTTCTTGTGAAGTGTCCCAAGGTGTCAGCGGTACATGAATGACCAATGTTACTTCATGGTATTTGGGCTCGGAGCAAAAGGGCAGGGTTTCATTGTTGAAGTTGACTTTCCACTCACGTTTAGCCTTGTCCTACGGCCAGGATACTACCTTGATTCGTTCCAATCCTTCAAAGTTCAATGTCACTATCATACTTTGTCGAATATATTCCTTACTCATTCCTTTTCTAGCAATACATGATAGCGTTATTAACATACCAGTTGCAGGAGTGAACGCCAAGAGAAACAGCCCATAATGTTCCCGGTGCAGCCCGCCAGCTAGCCTAATCAAGTCATGAGGATCAATCCACAATCACCTCCAAACTGCAAAGTTTTCTCTTAAGTGTGCCCAGGTCATGCAAAATGCCCTGAACTCTCTAATAGGGCGCCTACCCCATGAGTGGACCAGAGTCAGCCTGCCAGCCAACTGCTTCTGAGCTCGGGGATGACTTCAACAATCTGCACTGTCTTCCCGCTGGGTGAGATATTAAGTACACAACTCGAATTCAATACTATGAGGGAAAGGAAGTCAACCTGTCACTGTTCCCTGACAACGCCAACCCCTGACCGAGGCCAAGAGAGTCAACGCGACAGCTCCCCTTTCGCCTTCGACAGCACATCGGATCAACAGCCACACTATTGTGAGCAGGATGACACATGATAGTTGTTCCAGTGTGTATCGCTGCGCTGGACGCCTAGCGCATAAATCCACCATCAATCGCATCATGTTCCTCTGCCTGTTGAGGTTTGGATAGGCATTTAACACAGCCACCAGGCTTTCCCCAAAGAGTAGACAGAGTTTATTCTATCGGACTATGGAAAAGTATGACTTCACATCGCACCCCGAGGACAATCTGATCTGATAAGAGAGCTATATTTACTCATGCAGTTCACCCAAAGTGGCCAAAAACCTACCTCATTTATGACGTCACTCACCGAAAATTCAAAACCCCAACATTTTTTTTCATTGCAGACTCGAAGACTTGCTGAGTCTTCTTAGGGTTTGAACAGCTCTCTAACACAATTGGCAAGGAGTTATGCCATCGCTAAGACATGTGAAAACTGCTTGATTTAGGCTGATTTTTAGACCTGATATGTTCATATGCCAGCAGCAAACATGTTAAGAAATTATTTAAGTAACTATACTTCTTCAAAGAACCGAAAAGCAGTACAAAATGGCATTAGATACACATATTTTATATTTTATCCACAGACACAATCATCTATGTGGCATGTTATAAATAAGCTTTTCTGCCGAACAAACTGCTGAAATATTTCTGCAACAAACAATAGTAGCCTACTAGCATGAACATAGAGCTGGGATCAAAAGTGTTAAGTATCAAATGCTATGAAGTGGAAAACAAGGAATGATTATTGCAACTTATATCCTTGATGAGCTTGTCAGTTGCAGCAACTCTATGTGCAGAAACCAACAACACATTGAATTTTGGTCAAGCTCTACAGCAATCTAAGTGGTAGTGTGATTGCTACCTGACAGCCACATGGTCCATATGATAATGGAGCCACTTGGCAGTCGCAACTTCACCCTTACCAGAGGCTTTGGCAAACGGAGCAGGTTACAACGCCTCAAGAATGGCGTCCCACAGGGATTCGTCCTGGCACTCTTCTCTTCAACATCTACACCTCTGACTTGCCAACCGCTGTCTCCAGAAAGTATGTATACATCAATGATCACGCATGCTGGTGGCAGCTGGCAAGGACATGGAAACTGTAGGTGAATACCTCCAGCCTGGAAGTTAAGCCTCAGCACTACAAAAACAGCACTGGAGGTCTTCCATCTCAACAAGGCAGCTAAGCATGAACTGAAAGTCAACTACAACAACAAAACTCTGCACTCTTGCTTCCAGCCCAAATACCTCAGAGTAATGTTTGACAGGACCCTCACATATCGCTGACACCATGAGACGTTTCACAAAAATGTTAACATCATGCATCGCACTCTTGATGCAGGCTGGGGTGCTGGCGCAACAATGTTGAGAACAGCCACCTTTACCCTGATCCATTCAACAGCTGAGTATTACACTCCTAACTGGTTCCACAGTGCTCACACCCACGTCATTGATCCTGTCACTAACGACGCCTTGCACACTGTGACTGGATGCCTGCGTCCTACAACAGCGGATAATCTTCCTATCCTTGCGGGCATCCAACCTGCTGAATTTTGTCACAAAACAGCCATACTGTCTCTAGCACGCCGTGCCATGGAGCCTGGACACCTGCTCCATTCAGTGAGTGGGAATGCATGGCGCCTCAAATCAAGACACCCATTTGTACCAGCCGCCTCACAAAAACTCATCCGTTCATCTGACTACAAGGACAGAAGAGTGGCAGTCTAGGCAGATCACCGATGGAATGCGGAGTTATTGGACAACACCATGAGACTCCATACTTTCATCCCCGACACTGGCACCCACTCTCTCGGAATGGCCTTGCCAAGAAGAGCCTGGTTCCGGCTTAACCACATCTGCACTTGTGTTGGACGTTTCCGCTCCTGTTTACACAAATGGCCCTTATGTGGCTTGTGAGTGTAGCACAAAAGAACAAACCATGGAACAATGTTGTCATCCAATGTCCAATCGATCGATCGACCTCCCAACGGAGTGCATGACCTGACGGTTTTGGACAGTGAGACAATCCAATGGCTGCTCAATGCTTGCCCTGTCTGGCCTAGCAGTGGATTGAAATTTGTGGTTATTGGGTTGCTTTGTGTGTGTTTGTTTTCATTACAATTTAATCTTGCCTGATTGCCCGTTGCCATTCACACTATTGTCCTGCTGCAACTGAGTAGCCGCTTGTGCTGTACGTTAGCTACTTTGTGTGTGGTTCACATTAATGTTGTGTTTGACATACACTGTTTCTTTACCCAAAGTTTTCAGTGAATAAAAGCCACCTTTGCTAACCTGGTGTTCTGGAAGAGCACCAACGATTGGCAAACTGGGGTGATCATCCCCATTCCCAAAGAGGGAGATAGGAGTGAATGCATCAGCAACTGGAGCATTTCTCTCCTTAGTCTCCCTAAAAAGTATATGCCAAGTGGCATGAAAAACGATGTCGCAAAATAATTAAACCACAGCTGGATGATGCCCAGTGTGGTTTTCATCCCAGCCGCAGCACAACAGACCACATTTTCACTCTCCAGCAAATTTTGCAGAAATCTTGGGAGAATGCCAAAGACATCTACACATGTTTTGTTGACCTCAAAAAAGCATACAACTGGGTTCCTCATGAAAAGCTTTGGTAAGTGTTACGGGAGTAGGGTGTTGATGGCTAGCTGTTAAGTCACTGCATTCCTGCTCTGAAGTTTGTGTACATGTTGTGGCTGTTTACCATTGGTGTTGGACTTCAACAAGGAGGTGTGCTGTCACCACTCCTGTTCATAGTCTACATGAACTGGATAGACAGTCACAGCCGAGTTGACAAGGATGTCACAGTTTGGAGCTCCAGGATCGACTGTTTACTTTTTGTGGATGATTTGGTACTGCTAACATCTTCTGAACAGGGTCTTCAGCATTCATTCGATCAATTTTCTGCTGCATGTGACAAAACTGGAATGAAAATTAGCACAAAGAAGACAGATGCTTTTTGCCTGTTTCGAAAAGCAAGTCGCTGTATGCTGCAAGTGAGTGAAAATGCACTGCAGCAGGTGGAAAAGTTGAAGTATCTAAAATTGTGGTACAGGAAATTCATACAGGGATTGATAAAGCCAACACAGTTCTGCATTAACTTTATCACTCTGTGGTCACAAAACAAGAGCTTACAAGCATCGCAAAGCTGTTGGTTTTTAAATCAGTCTTTGTTCTGATCTGTACTTACTGTATGTTAATGAATCTTGGGTAATGACCAAAAGAATATTATCTCAAGTGCAGGTGGCATAGATGGAATTATTGCAAAGAGTCCATGGTGTGACACTTTGCTACAAAGTATACAGATGTGAAATTTGCAGACCCCTGAATGTCAAACCACTTCCGAATCAAGAGCTCCCAGCTACATTGGTTCAGCCATTTGTCCAGAATGCCCATGAAAGACTGTCAAGGCATGCCTGCTGGTTTCTTCTTTGTCGTTTGAGCAAGTTGTTACAATCCACTGCTTGGCCACACTAGATCTCGAGACAGGCATTGAGCAGCCATTCAATAGTCTCATCATCCAGAACTGTCAGGCCGTGCAGCCCATGGGGAGGTCGATGGATTGGACATTGGAGGATAACATGGTTGATGGTTTGTTTTTCTGCACCACACTCACAGACTGTAGAAGGAGCCATACCCCATTTGTGTAAGCAGGCTAAACCCACAGGAAAGCGGATCAGGTGGAGTGAATATATCTCTGACCTTGCTTGGTCCCGTCTTTCTGTGGAGCCAGCACAATTATCTGAAATCTCTGTAGACTGTGAGGTATTTTAAGTCCTCCTAGGTCTTCTACCCCAACAATCTTCCCTAGAGGAAAAGTGGGCATGAAAATCAATGAATGAATCAAATTTCAAAACACTCAAGAGAAAATTTTGAAAAGCTTGAAACTTACCAAATTGTAAGATTTGTAAGGACATAGTTTTCACTAGTATTTTCATGTGATTCCAGTGTGTACTTAAACACCTTTAGCACAGTGTAAATTCTGTGCAATTATTCAACCAGTGCAGGAGGGTGTTTGGGTTGTATCTGCTAAATAGCTAGATTCAAAAGTACTCAACTCAAAAAGTACTTAATTTATCTCAAATTTTTAGATAAGATGCATTGGCACAAGATGAGCATTCATGTAAAATTTGGTTGCAAAAGACCAAGCACAAGAAAAGTTATGCGTTTTGGACAATAACTTATTGCACCCAAATTTCTTGGAAAAGCGCGTTGCCAGCAACTTGCAGCAACAGCACGGTGAACAAGGTCAGGTTGCTTGATTCAAAAATCAATATTTCAGCAAATTCTTAAAACACTTGCAAATTTTTATTGCAAAAAAACTAGATTCAAAAAAGTTATGGTGCTTTACGCAACAACTACTTGTCCACAACATATTAGACTAATTTTGTAGTCTACGTGCTTGAATGGTTCTGATTCAAAAGCACATAAATGAAAAAGTACGTGCCTCAAATTTTCAGGAAAGATGCAATAACATCAGAAGAACACTTTCGTAAATTCTGGCTGCAAACATCCTGGTTTCAAAAACGTTATGGTGTTTTGCACATCAACTTCCTGTATCCGATTAGGCATGGTCTGCCACGTGTAGCAAAAGTTACAAAGAGTCTGGTTGCTCGATTAAAAAATTAATAACTCGCAAAGTTGTTGATAGATTGACCTCAAATTTTCAGAAAAGATCCATATATATATCGGCAAAACATTCTTGTAAATTTTTATTGCAAAAAATAGTTTCAAAAAGGTTACGGTGCTTTACGCAGCAATTTCTTGGCCCTTCAGCAGTTTGGATCCGAAGGCACATAACTTTGAAGATTTTTGTCAGATTTGCTTCAAATTTTCAAGGATGATGTGCGTAAGTATAAGAAACATTCGTGGAAATTTTCTTTGCAAACACACAAATACAAAGAAAGTTATCCTGTTATGTGCAACAACTGACCAGACCTAAGCGTTTTGCAAAAAGTGTTGTAGCCGTAGGCCTAGCAAAATGTTGCTGGATGCAAAACTGCATAACCGAAAAAGTTATTGCCCACATTACCCGAAATTTTCACAGGTTATGCGGTTATGTATGGTGAACATTATTGTACATTTTCAATGCAAACAAATGAGTATGAAAAATGTTGTGTTTTTTTGTAACAACTGTTAGCACCTAACCTTTTTTTGATAAAGTCGTGTAGCCTAGGCCTAGCAAGGTGGTTTGATGAAAACGTTTTATCAAAATTGCATGAAGCTTTCAGAATTACTGTATCTAGGTATGATGAACATTTGTGGAAATTTTCATTGCAAAAACTTTGTACGGAAAAAGTAATCGCATTGTCAGTTTTATGATGCATATATGTGTCAATCTGCACCCAGCGTATTGGAATATATGTGTCAATTCGCACCAAAGGTGTTAATATTCTGATGGGCACTGCAATGTGTGAAGAATTTCCAAAAAAATGCAATGGTTTTAAACTTGGAAATATTAACAACAAACTATTGAATGAAATGATGTATAGTGTTTTGAAAAAAGTTATTTTCAATGTTAGTAGAATTAATGAATAATGTATAGAATGTTTAAACTGGCAACATGTGGCTGGAGAACACATTTATATACAAAAAGAAAAACAATTACAATTTATTTCAGTTAGTTGTAAAAAGCCATATGAAAATCTTAAGCAGCTGCCTAAAACATTGAGGAGAAACTACAAACTAGAGAATACTAAAACATTAATGTAGCAAACATTCTTCTGAATAAGAAATAATTTTCAAAAAGTTATACTAGAGCTTGCTTGTTTCTGGGGAGCACAATTTCTCATTTTAATCTATTAATGTGAAGTTTTTTTTGTGCACTTTTGTTGATGCATATTTGTACCTTAGGCTTTTCTACTGTTTCTTTTTCTCGCAGTCAATGAGTGAAACCAATACAGAAAAGTCAGTTGATGTTTTTGTGGAAGACGTTGCTGGAACAGGTACATGTATGCGACTTGGTGAGAATTGTTGCAATAACTTTTAAGAGTAATACAAATACTTTTCCTCAGAAAAGAAGCCCAGCATCACAAATAGCAAACAAATGGCAGATGACATAAACTGCCAAGGTGTTTTAAGAGATTTTGACTTTCTTAATGAGTTTGAAGAAGCAGAGGTAAGTTTTTTGAAATTCCTTAGTTGAACAAAGCACTGAAGTTAACAAAATTATGCTTTGCAATTATCATATCTTGAAAATGTAACCACCGATTTCTATTTGTACAAGAGCTGGTGATGCCTACCTTGTAACTGAAATTACTCTGTAAGATCTTTAGTGTCTGATTCTTTGCTGGGAAATGATTTCTTTCGATAAACATTGTTGCCACAGGCATCTTTTTATCTGGCAAGTGACATAAAAAATACATTGCAACCAGAGGGATTTAGTTGGTAACAAGCTTGAACCGTCATTCTGCTAGAAATGTTGCTTTTTATAATCAGGAAACATCTTACGTTTCAAACTTCAACCATTATACTTCCCCGTTTCAAAAAATAATCACAGTAGTTTTTCTCAGCCAGTACACCATGGCCTACTACAAGTGAGCCTTAATGTAGTGTTTATGTGGATCACAGAGCTAGATGAAAAATATGTTAAAATACAGTTGTGTAGCTGCAGTTGCTTAGTGCAGTGGTTCCCAGCCATATTTAGCAATGTACCTTTTGGTCGATATTTTGTCTATTATGTACCCCTTGACAATAATCATGAGCACAATACTTAGAAATGTGTCTTTAATTACTGTACTTTTTACATTATGAAGACTTGTAAAAAAGATTTGTGTACCTCTTGGTGCACCTTTGCATATGTCCATTTGAGAACCACTGGCCTAGTGGGATCACATGTAATGCTGGTAGGTTGGATTCAAATTCTAGTTAGGTCACATCAAAGACATGAAGAACAGTACTTGCAGCTTCTCTGGCCTTGTGCTTGGCATTAATGGATGGGTGCAAGGGAAATCTTCACATGCAGTGCAGTTGTCTGTCACCAATGCAGCATTCACCATAAATGTAGTGACATGGTCCACTCTGCAGAGGAAGCACAAAAGATGGGCCCCTACAGACCACTAAGACACTCAAAAGCGAGTACAAAGCAAGCATAATATAAATTTATTTCAGTTATCATCTCATCTTGAGGTCTATTTATTTCTGTTATCATCTCATTTTGAGGTCTATTGTCTAGACCAGGGGTCTCAAACATGCAACCCGCAGGCCACATGTGGTATGCAAGGGATTTTGTGCGGCCCATGATGCTTTTGGGAATTTTTTAATAATTAACATTTAAGTTATGTAATTTCTTCGTCTGTGTTTAAAAGTGCTTGGTCAGCAAGTCGAGAAGTTCCTTTTGAATGAACGTAGAGATGGCTAGAAATGATTTGCTAACTCATAATAATTTCTGCGAGAAATAAGATGTAAAAGCTTTTTCTAGTCCCTATTTGGCCCTTGGAGCAATTTGAATTTGAGACTGTTGGTCTGAACAACAGACATATTCTACTTGAAATTAAATCTTCTCCCAGCCATCTTCATGAATTGTTTAAAATGCTATTACCATGTTGCAAAACCTAATACCCTCCACGTTTTGGGAGTTGATCCTCCTTTGACATCAGTACATTGTGTGCTTCACCCACAGTCCATAAAACATCATTAAAATTCTTATTGTATCTGCATTTGTGGTGATATCAACACTGAGCTTCACCTTTTCTTTTGCTGTAATTTTCATGATGCCACACATGCGATACTTTGCAACAAAGTCTGTAGTATCTTAACTGATAACAAATTAGCTGAACACTTTGATTGTTTGAGTGACATTGAGTTGCTGCATCTATTCTTGTTTGGTTTGTATGATGTGCCAATACAAATTTCAGTGTCTGTCTTTAGCACTGCAGATGAATTCCTCAAATCGTGTGGTAGATTTTGACTACATCCGTGCAACATCATGAGTCATTTATTAGTGATTCGTGATTTCTTCTTGTATTTTGTGTGTATTAGCTTGTCGTGACATGACAAGATTGCACAAACACATGTCACTAAATAAATGAAAAAATACACATCTTATCACTACAGTGTGGGAACACTTGATCCTTACAGTACAGCCCAATCAAAGATATTGAACTTTTTGTGTTGACAAAAAATTGTCTTAAATAGTGTCTATCGAAAGAAATCCTTTTCCAGCAAAGAATCAGACACGAAAGATCTTACAGAGTATCTATTTTGCTTACGAAGTAGCCATCATCAGCTCTTATTCAAATAGAATCCTGAAATAGCTTATGTTGTTAGGTGTATGAAATAGCTTATAATGTTAGTTCATGTGGTAAATGTTATGATTTTTAGCTGGCTTGCACATGTGAATGTTTACAGTAGTTTGCTTGATCCATGTGATCAATCATAGGCTGATGGGACCGACAATTTCAATCTTGCCATCCACTGGGGCTCATCTCCTAATGGCACTTTGATTGCAAAGGAGCCAAATGTCACAGAGGAACAACTTGAAGAATATGACCTAACAACGGTAGGACGTAGTTCGTGTGGTTTTTGTAGATTTTGGGTATTTTGGGCTGTCAAAAATGTGATCATTTCATGAAGATAAGACCGCTTTATTGACGGGCTAACAAATAAGCTTTCATTAATGTTACAAATTCTTTTTTTTTCAAAGAACTTACTATATGTTTGTTGACAGGTTAAAACCCAAAGTGGTGATGAAGATGATGATTCTGAAACTATTTGTGAGCTAAAAGACATCAATGTTTGCTTAGACAAACATGAAATGCCCAGTGATAGCTGCAATCAATATCAGTCTAAGAATAATGTTTTTGGAGAAGAAACAGCATCACAATTTTCTTCATCACAGAATTCTGTGAGTAGTGCTGCATTGGGATCTGTTGATTTAAGCGGCAAAGAAAATGATGAAATTGAAGAAGATGAACCTTTAGATCAAGAACTTGGCAAGGTAAAAATTTTGCATATTGTTGCAGCTATATGTGTGAGGCAGTTTGTTAGTACAATTAAGCGTAAATTAAATTGAAAAGCACTTGAAAAGTCAAGTGTAGTTTTGATATTTTCAAATGACAGAAACTGTCAAAGAAAGACAACCTGGGAAATTTCAACACACCAGGATGTATGTTGCCACCAGCTACATCATTTTACATCCGCACCTCTTCTCCAGTACCTCCTGATGTGAAGCAGTCTTTCAAAACCATAACCATAGGTAAGTTTCAATTCTATGTCCTGAAAACCATTCTTGTCCGATTATAGAAGAAACAATTTATTGTATTTTTTCTCCAACTCGAAAGGTTTGTTTACCAATTAACTTGTCCAGTTAAGTGTTCCAGGGGGTAGAGCACATGCCACTACAGCTGTTAGGCTGGGTTAAATTTTCAATCAGGTCGTGATGAAGACATACAAATGGCATAGCAGTCTGCCCAGCCTCTCGCTCAGCATTGCATGGTGAGTTCAAGAGAAACCTTTATTCATGTTGCTGCCATGAACTAACCATCAATGCAGTATTCACTGCGAGAGTAGTCATGTGACCCCCAGTGCAAGTGGACTAGAGAAGGCTGCCACTGACCAGCCGTGGCATTCCAGAGGGAATACGAAGCAAGTATAATTGAACTGAACCCAACTTTACTTCTAGAGGACTTCTCATTCATTCAAAATGTGGGTAAGAAAAGAGCTTTCCCACACTGTGATTACCTTTTTTTTAAATGGTTGTCTTTTTGTGAGCTTTGACCAGCATGATCAACCCATTGATACATTAAAAATGTTTATGATATTTGCTTTCCAGTCAAGTGTCAGCATACTCCTGAATATGTAATACTAAATTAGCTGTTGGTATCAAACAGTATTGCAAAACGTGTATTGTCACAGATAGAAACAGGCATCTCAATGGTTCTTCAAGCCAGGGGTCCGCAACTACTTTTTGGCACAACCCTAAAAAATAGTTGCAAATTATTGCGACCCAAACATTTCATGAGCATATAATTTTGCAGAAAATACTTCATAATTAAATATCAATTTTAAGACTACTGTTGACAGTAGCAATTTTATTGCGCAAAATTTTATGAAACGTAGCACGTAAAAGCACCGTTGAGGTTTAAATTGAGAGACATCAACCTGAAGATCTTGTAGTCTTGATCTGTATCTGTTTTTAATGTATGATAATGCAGAAAAATTCCTTTCACACAAGTAGGTAGTTCCAAATGGCAGAACATTCATTGCAGCTGCTGACAACTGGATATTCTTTTGCACTGAAATCCAAAATTCAGCCAAAGTTTTTTCAGTATCAAAGGTAATCTTTAAACTGCAGTCACTTGACAGGTCATCCAATGCTTCAATCAAATCTAATAATAGATGGTATTTGATACCATGAAGGGTGATAATATCCAGTCATGTTGTTGTGTCTTCAGGAAAGTGTTTAACAAACCATTGAGAACGATCATGAAGGTGACTAATAATGGATTGTTCCACAATGTTTTGACTCAACTTGCTTTCTTTGATAAAGTCGCTCAGCTCAGAAAACATATCCATTCTTCCACTTTCAACTAAGCCAGTCCAATGTTGAATTTTCTTTTTGAAGGCTTTGATCTTGTTATTTGCTGTTAGGATGTTAATTGATCCGCCTTGCAATGACAACTTAAAACTGTTGGTCTTCTCAAAATACAAGATAAGTACAACAGTTTTCTTAACCAGTCAGAGTCAGTAATATTAACAGAAAGTTTGTCTTTTCTTTCTGTAAGAGACAAGTATACCTCATTCTGCAGCTCATACAAACGGGTGAGAATTTTTCTTTGCAATGACCACCTCACCTTTGAATAAAGAAGAAGACTTTTATGCTCCAAGCCCATTTCGTCACAGAGAATGGAAAACAATCTGGTCTGGAGAGGTCCCAGTTTAATATAATTAACAATTTTTGCTGCTTAATCGAGAACACATTTTAAGTGTTAATCCAGTGTTTTGCAACATTTTCTCTATGAACAGTGGCAGAATTTTCTCTATGAATCCTGCAATATGTAAAATTGATATTACTAAATAGCCTTAATTTTTTCCTGCCACAGCCCCAGCCCCATCAGTACAAGTGCTAATGCACTGCTCCCACAATAATCCATCATTCTGTAGTCTCATATCCACTGCTGAGATTATGTCTTCACCTGTGGATCATCCAGGTAGTGCCACATACATGAGTAACTCTTCTTCAAGCTTTGTATTGGCTACATACCTAATGAACAAAACCAACTGTGCTAAACCAGACACATTTATGGATTCATCCACGGCCAAGTAGGCCATGATTCATCCAATTGCAAAGCATATTTTCCTTGTTTCACTCTATCGTTTAGTTGGCACTTAATATCTTGACCCATTTTGCTGACATGTTGGCATATGTTATCAGAAGACACTGGCATTCCTTTTATTTCTTCAGTTACCTTGTTTCCATTCATAATTTGACTGATTGCAATAGCAGCGCAGGTTTCATGAGTGTTTCTGCAGTGGTGCATCGTTTTTTTCTTTTGCGATTGAACATGTCCCTTCATATGATGCCTCTTAAGACTTTTCCAATATTGTGTGGTACTTGGTCATGGATTTCTTTTTACTTAACAATTCTTTCATAATCGGTGGAAAAAAGGCATTGGTTGATCAATGAACTTTGGATGCTTAACTGTAAGATGGCATTTCAATTCCCTGCTTTCAGGCTCTCAACAACTTGCTGAAACGACGAAGAAGGCTCTCTTTGGCAAGAACCTTGGAACAAATAACGCATTAAGAACGTGGCTCATCATTTATTAGAATACATGTGAAACCAACCTTTATCAATTCTTCGCTGTACTTCTGCTTATAAGGCTGGTTTGAGTGATGTGAGTCTTTTGTTGGGCACTTATCCTCACTGCTTGAAGAGGCAAGGATCTTTGCAGGTACATCTAGTTCTTCTACTGAATCTTCCACTGGTTGCTTTTTGGAAATATTCTTCAGTAACCAGTTTTTCAACACTTTGCAAATAAAACTAACTTAACTAAAATTGATAAAAATCTTAAATAGAATAGTAATGCATATTAATCAAAGATTACAAGTACCTGGCCTACCTTTTCACAGTTCTTGTAGTACTGGTACATAATATCAAAGTATAATATTGCACAGTGATGTCAAATCGGGAGAATTTAAATCAATTGCAATAGTAGCTTGTTTAGTTAAGAATGGACAAATCTCACTATCTGTCTTAGCAAACGATTCCACACAGCTGCTGCTTACTTAGCATTGTGAAATAGTAATGAAAAAAGCATGGCAGGTTGCCCATGTCTGCTCGACTACGATATAATTATTCTTCATCTTTTGAGCGAGTTCCTCAAGCCACTGCTTGGCCACACCATATCTTGGTGCAGGTGTTGAGCAGCCATTCGGTTGTCTCATCCAGTATCGTCAAGTTGTGCAGTATATGAGGAGGTCAATAGATAGGACATTGGAGGACAACATGGTCAATGGTTTATTCTTCTGCCCCACACTCACAGGCCGCAGAGGAGGACATACCCCATCTGTACAAGGAGCAGAAATGTTCGACACCAGTGCGGAGGCGGTTAATCCAGACCCGTACTGATCTTGGGAGGGTCATTCTGGGGGGGTGCTGGTGTCGGGGATGAAAATGCAGAGTCTTGTGGGGTTGACTGCCCACTCCCGCATTCCATTGGTGATCTGCCCAGAGCACCACATGCATGTTCTTGTCAGATGAGCAGATGAGTTGCTGTGCAATGGGTACAAATGGGTGTTTCGATTTGAGGCGCCATGTATTCGCACTCAATGGACAGGTGACCATTGAGTGGAGCAGGTGTTCAGGTTCCATGGCACAGCATGCTAGAGACAGTGTGGCTCCATTGCGACGAAGCTCAGCCAGTTGGATGCTTGCGAGGATAAAAACGTTGTCCGCTGGTGAAGGATGCAGGCATCCAGTCACAATTCGCAAGGCATCGTTGATGGTGGGATCAATAAGGCGTGTATGAGCACTGCACCAAAAGGCAGGTGCGCAGTATTCTGCAGTTGAATGGACCAGGGCTAAGGTGGCTGTTCATAACATTGTTGCTCCAGCACCCCAACCGGAGCCAGCAAGCTGCCTCAGGAGTGAAACTCATGTTGTCAGCTTCTTGCGAAGTGACTCAAGGTGTGGGCGATACGTGAGCGACCTGTCCAACAATACTCCGAGATATTTAGGCTCGGAGCAGAAGGGCAGGATTTCGTTTTTGTAGTTGACTTTCAGCTCATGTTTAGCTCCCTTGTTGTTGAGATGGAAGACTGCTGCCGACACTGTTTTTGTAATGCTGAGCTTTAGCTTCTAAGTCTGGAGGTATTCACCTAGTGTTGCCATGTCTTTTCTCAGCACCCCTTCCACTGTCTGCCCGTCTCCATCAGCATGCGTGATTGCTAGATCGTCAGCATACGCATACTTTCTGGAGATGGTGGTTGGCAGGTCAGAGATGTAGATGTTGAAGAGAAGTAGTGCCAGGACAGATCCTTGTGGGATGCCATTCTTAAGGGGTCGTAACCTGCTCCTTTTGCCATTTCTGGTGGTAAGGGTGAAGCTGCGATTGCTAACCATCTCCATGATCATGCAGACCCTGTGTCTATCAGGTGGCAATCGCAGCAGCTTGCAGGTGAGACCATGATGCCATACAGTGTCATAAACTGCTGTGAGATCAACAAACACAGCTCCAGGGCTTTTTAACCGAAAAGCTATCCTCAATGTCCTGTGTCAGCTAGTTGACCTGGTCTATGGTTGACCTCCGGTGTTGAAAGCCTTACTTCTGTGTAAGCAATGGGTCGATGATTGGTTCAACACGAGTGTGGATGAGTCTTTTGAGGATTTTGAAGGGGGCGCACAGAAGAGATATAAGGTGATAGCCCTTTGGGCCTCGCAATTGCTTTTCTGGCGTAGGGATCACAACTATTTGTGCTCTTCTCTGGATCTTTGGAATTTTTTGTTGGCGCATGCAGGAAGTGAAAGAAATTGCAAAACCAAGATTTGAGAGCTGGCCTGGTGTGGAGTACAAAGTACAAACTCTGGGAAGATGGAATCCAGACCCAGAGATGTTCCTGGCCTCAGGGGCGTATGTGCGGCAGCAAACCCCTCTGGCCTGAAAGGGTCATAGATACTGTGACCCTCAGGTGTTGGTATCTTCCATAGGTCATACAGTTGTTTGTTGCTGAAAGCTGGAGGACTCGCAGCCTACAGCACTGTTTACCCCGTTCTTCACAAGTTGGGAGGTGATGGAGTTTGTTGAAACAGGGCACAAGCAAGGGGAGCATACAGACATGCCAGTGAGTTAGTCGATGGTGCTCCACACCTTGCGGCTAGAGTGCGAAAAGTCAATCGAATTGACAGCTTCCTTCCATCGTTCCTGCTTCTGTTCCAGTTGAGAAAGTAGGGTCAAAGCACCTTTATCAGAGTCAGACCGCACAGGAGCTCAGATGAAGGAGCAATAGAGGCTCTTGCACTGTTTATCCCAGTATGGCACATAATTCTTGCGGCTGCCACGTGGGATACGTTATTTGGCCGCAGACATAAGGCTCCTGCAAAGATCTTGGTACACCTGCTCGATGTTTGTTGTGTTTGCAGGTGGCAATCTTTCAACAGATTCACCTGTAAGAAGGCAAAAGCACTTCCAATCAGCCCTGCAAAAATTTCAATGTGACACTGGATCGCTGTGGGCAAGGAACCTTGAGTCTTGGTGGCGTTTTGAGGGAGGGCCAATGTTGTGACCACAGGAACTATCTTTGATCAAGTCTGTCTCGCAGTCGGCTGTCATGGCCGAAACACGCGAAGGCCAGGTCTGGGTTGGTGCCGACATTCTATCGGTGAGAGGAGAAACTGACTGCTTTCTTTGGGTCATACAGCAGTCCAAAGTTGTTGGATGTTGCGCAGGAGTCCAGGCTCTCACCATCAGGGGATGTTTTGTTGTAACCCCAGTTGACATGTTAGCAGTTGAAGTCACCAACATACAGACTTCGGTGTGAGAACATCGGAATGGCCGTTGGTCTGAATCGCGAGCATGGAGGTGTGTAGACGTTAATGATCTTATATCCTTTGATGTCAACGCACAACCACTCAGTCTCTGATTGCTCTGGAGACTGATCGACCAGTGACCATTCCAAACACCTGTGAACAAACGTGGCAAGGCCATGCTTCCGGCTCAGGACTGACCCTGCTAGTGAGAAGTTGGGGATCAATAGCTTGTCTGCAGTTGTACAGTAGGTCTCCTGTAGGACAATGATGAATGCCTTGTTCTTATAGGTTAGCTGCTCAATAATGCTGATCTTGTTTGCAGTGAGCTCCTGGGTGTTCAGCTGGATTATGCTGAGTCATGGGTCATCTTCCACAGCATTTCTGCTGCCGTGCCTTGAAGGGCGTATTTCTACCCAGCCCACGCTGAACACATCCAGCATGGGTAGCAGTGGTTGCTCCTGAAGCAACAGAGTTAGTAAGCATTTCAATGAATGCCACGACAGGGAGGGCCATATGAAGACATCTATCATCCTGCCACGTGAAGGCATCTGAATTAGTTATGTAGTCACTGCATAACAATGCAATAATAATAATTAGAGGTTTATAAAAGCTGTAGTACATAATTATGCACATGCAATGCTTATGGTAAAATTAAATTATTTCGGGAACCAGCGTGGAAGGTCTCATGACCCAGTATTTGTGGGCCTGTGCTTTTAGCACCTGTCGACATTTAGCCACAAGCAACATGTTGTGATTTACACAAGATATCATATTCACTGATCAAGTGGATGCAATGCAGTTTCAATCTCTGTCCATTGGTCAGCTCTCAAGTCACAACATGGCTTTTCGCTCAATAGATTTTGTAAAACAATTAAGTTCTATAAAAATGGTCAACATGATTAACAATGTTGTTACAAACAAACTTTTTCCTCCCCTCTTCTAGATTTGAAAAATAATTTTATTGGACTTGTGGAAAATATACAAGATAAGTTTTGTGCTTTACTAAAAATAATATTTGTTTCCTTTACTTTTTTTTCAATACTGCTGTTGTGTGTATTGTGCAACGTCTTCACTCTCACACGCAAAGCGGTAGACTGTAAACATGCATCACAGCAACAAGGAATACACAAATACATATAGGAAGACGAGGATACATACATGGCAGTAGTATAGAGTATATGCTTGATGGCGCTAATACATTTACTTTGATGAAACACAAGCTTTTAAGACACACACATGAATGACGTCAGCATGATTGTTAGAATGTACTACTGCGATGACTTCCAAGTACATCGATTTGTAAAATTCATGAGGGAGTGGGAGGCTGCGAAGGACCAAGGGTCATCTAGGCTGCAGACCTCCCAAGGGCGAAGCTGCTTATAGTATAAAGCAGTGGTTCTCAAACTTTTTCTGATCGCGTACCATTTGTGTGTCCCATACTGTCATCACGTACCACATTGTTCCAGGAAAAGTCAATGTGCCAAATATCATTCGATCAAAAGTCTGGAAAACCAGAATTGACACAAATGCAACGTGAACAAAATGGCTGTGAGAAATTTTAATGGCCATTTTTAGAAAACAGCGAGGGAAGTAGACAACACAAAACTTCAGGAATTTAGTAACAGAACCCGACAAGTAAAAACTACAGCTGTGAATATATTTTTTGAGAAGAAAAACAAAAAGTAGGTCTCTTCGCGTACCAGTTTGAGAACCACTGGTGTAAAGGGAACAGTGTATAACAGCTAGTAAAAGTCTTTTGCTCTGGGTATAAAGTGTAATATGGGTAATGCAGTTATACGGTAAATTGAAATTAATGTATAGCAGGCACGGCCACGCCACCAGAAGAAAATGGTTAAAAGTTGTCAAATTAAACATTTACTGTTTTCACACATTCAAACATATTAGTGAATGCTAAAGAGGAAATGCGTCAAACTATAGACCGCTGCAGCAATGCAATGGTGTCACGAGATTTAAGCAGGTTGAGAACCAGTCGCGCAATCATGCTTTGCGGAAAAGAACTAGCTGTCAATACATGCATGTTAACGGAAATTCTCTTCGTATGTGTCTACGGACTAAGGCATCCCACTACTTCATACAGTGGTTTGATGTGACCAATTTTTGTGAACACAACAAAAACCCAACAACGTAATACTTAACGGATATACTTCATGATTTGACAGTTTCCACTGTAACTATGTTAAGTAATTAAATCAATCCACTTGGTTTATGTACACCAATCAATAAGAACACAAAGTATGTTTCTATTAGCCGAGTTATACATATTTCTTATACTCCTCAAAAAAAAGTGCCAAGCACGTTTTATTTTTTATTTCTGAAGGAATTCTTGTCCAGATTTCTATTGCACTATGTTTTATCAAATTATCATCTGAGTTTGAACGTGCTTTTGGTAAAGCAAATTGTAGGTTGCTATCAGAGCGGTTGTTGCTACTTGATAAGCATTCACATTCATGAAACAGTTGAGCATTGCAATGTTTACAGTCCATTCATCTACGTTTAGGTGGGAAGCATATTTTTGCACTGCTGCGCCAGTAGCCATATGTTCAGAACAGAAAAAGCATTCCAACATACAAAATTAACACACTTACGTTTGTATTTTGCTTCTGGCAGTTTGTTGTTCAAGTGTAAGCAGTCGCTTGCATTTAATGTTTTGTTTCAGAATTCACGGAAGGTATATCTTTGCGGTAGGGTTAGATGTAAAGTACTTTTCCACAGCCTATCTGTTCATAATCAACATCAATTCCGTGTTTGGAGAGATCATCAGGTGAAGTGACGGTGACCCCATTTTTCAGATGTCTTGAGCTTGGCTTTTATATTGCCATTTCAAGTGTAGCAAGAGATGAACGTATCAGAATAGGATATTTGCATGTACTTCAGTAGCTTGTACCGCAGAGGTGTGAGATCTTCACAAATGAAGACGTGCTGTCTTCTTTCGATATTTTTGAGATCCTGTTTGTTAGTAATTAACTCGTTTGTTTTTTTGTATGACACAAATCTTGCAATGATTGGACGTGGATTCTCCTTGTTTCTTCATTTTTGTCCTAGCTGATGTACTTTCTGTATATCATTAACTTGGAGATCGATTTCAAGCTCATCTGCTATTTTGAACAAGACTTTTTCCCCCATCATCCTTGTCTTCTTTATCTTCTTCTACTCCATAAATAGGAATATTTTCTCTTCTTAGGTATTGTTCTTTTCTGTCAAGTTGAAAGACAATCAGATTTGTTTTGTGAACCATCTTACTCCGTAGCTGTTCTTTTTCTTCTTCAAGCTGATTCGACTCATTTTCATGTTCAACCATCTTTTTTTGTATTCCATTTAGCTTGTTTTCAAGGTTTTGTGTGATCTTAGTTAGCTTGTCTAGTTTTTCATTCTGGATATTAGTTAGCTTATGCAGTGTCCTTCAATTCTTTGATGCCTTGCCAGAGTTGATTGAAATTTTCTTCTTTTGAATTTGATTTTACCCATGTAGCCTCGTTCACTATGCTTGATTTCTTCATGTGGTCGATTATTCAATATCAGCAGATCATCAAAATCAGCAGCAAGTTCAAAATCAGCAGCAAATTGTTTGATACAAGTATGTACTTTCCACGATGGGTGTAAGCAAGGAATCGATCAGCAAATTTTTAATAGGAAATCGATTTCACGTAAAATTGCGCATCCTCAGTCCTTATTGAATAAGAAGAATAAGGACTGAGGATGCGTAATTTTACGTGAAATCGATTTCCTATTAAAAATTTGCTGATCGATTCCTTGCTTACACCCATCGTGGAAAGTACAT
>Ga0210059_1004455_pt1 | contig 22592 bp, 11 predicted proteins | sample Ectturendosymbi2_FD_188042 | JGI IMG/M metagenome (GOLD analysis project Ga0210059, IMG submission 188042) | Ecteinascidia turbinata endosymbiont from Florida, USA - Sample 2 (SPAdes) (version 2) | ecosystem: Host-associated > Tunicates > Ascidians > Unclassified | place: Key West, Florida...
GTTGACTGTGACGTATTGAATTGGGCGTGGTGCCACAGTCGGTTCATCTGCGTAAAAGCTCGGTGTTGTCAAACAACGGAGTTGCGTTAATCCACGGTTTCTGGCAATTGACCTAAGATTCCAAGTATTTGCCAAGTCTAAATATTCCTTGCTGCGGCACTTAAAAGTGTTTCGTGAGTATCTGTCAACAAATTCAATTGAAATTAATGATTCCTACATTTTTGCGACAAAACAACCTCCATACTAAGCCACCAGACATTTTTTATGCTTCAAGAACATAAATATGCTTTACAACCCACTAATCTCGGGCAGGTGTACACCACATAATTTAACAACTGACGTATACTAAGAACCTGTTCACAGAAAGGTGAAGAGAGAAAAACGAGACACGGTCTTGAACATTAAAGCGGTGTGGAAAAATATGGAAAAAAGTGGAGGAAAGACAAAACTTACCAACAGCCCCAAAACCACGATAACTACAAATTGGTAAAACACCAATAGGCAAAAACATGAAAAGACATGTAAAAGAGTCGCAATCATCCATTTGGTTTATTGGTATGCTGGTAAGCTACCGCAATTTTTCGATTGTAAGCTGCGGCTTAAAGTTTTTTTCCATCATTTCGTGCGGCTTACAAATCAAGGACGGTTTACGGCTTACATTTTACGGCTTACAGGACGGTTTACTAGCTTATCAAAAAGTGTAGATGACGCCCAGTCTTTCCTTGGCTACGTCTTGTTGACCAAACTCTCTTTTCGCATTATCTTTCCACTCCTCAGCATCAAGTGCGCATTCCGTCACAGGAGGGATTAAGATGAAGAGAAGGCAGTTGTAGTGGTGTGAGCATCATTACCGGGGTTGCCAATCCGACACGAAACGTGCGAATACACGAAAGTATTCAGAGGCTGAGGTAACCTATGTTCAAGTGCGACTTATAATCAAGGGCGGCTTACATTAATTTTAACACCATTTTGTGCGGCTTACAATTAAGGGCGGCTAACAATCGAGTAAATACGGTGTGCTCATCCAGGTCTGTTGTTATCATTAATGAGTGTAATTCTCGCTGTTGGGTAAAAGTTTTAAACTATTTTTGAAGCATTTTTGCAAATACCTGCGAATTTCACTTGCTGATTGACATCTAGTTTCTAACTTACCCACGGTGAAAACTGTTTTGAGTCGAACAGAGGACTTTCGGTGACTGAGTCTGCTTTGCGTGGATCACACATTGGTTCCTGACGAAGAACTTGCGATTTCCTTTTTGTATGTTCGTTAGTTCCATGATAATTCGAGGAACCCTTCTGAAGTTGACTCTTATCTGCATGAAAGTGGATCGCATCACTGTCTAAATTTTAAAAAGCTAACGTAGGCAGTGGATTAGGTTCCACTATTTCACCAATACTTCTCTCGCATACGCTAAATATTGCACCAACAGTTTTAATCAAAACACTAAATCGAACTCACGATCTCGAAAAATTTGGCATTTTAATCACATTCACAAATTATACGTAATTTTCATTAAGTGCATGATGACACACTAGTTAATCAAGCTAGGAAAATTTTCTTGATGCGTTATCCAACTGGAATTTCCTGAAATTAATTAGGCTATGACGTGGAGGCCCCAGCAACTTCGACAGAAATAGATCAGCCTTGCGAATGAAAAGTTATGTCATGTTGTTCTCGCATGACCAACTGCTGGTAGTCGTTTACATAAATAGAATTATGTTGCATTTAAAGGCGTTCGGAAAGAGTCACTTGAAAGATTGCTGCGCGGAAAAATTTACAATAACACATCTGTTCTGGCGTATCTATTAATCCAATAGTAACGTTGGTAATCTTTCAAAATAAAATTCTCAAAGCCCAGTCACGTTTAACCAGCATTAGCTTATTACTGATAAAAAGCACATAACAAAATTGTACCAGAGACCACAAACCTTGCAAATAAATTTGACCCAAATTCAGAAAAAAACGCTATTCGACTTCACAGTTTTTCAAGACTGAGACGTCAAAGTGTTAACCTCGCAAACTGCCTAAAGTTAAACTTAGAAGGAAAGTAAAACCTTAAAAGTACAGACAAAAGTATTTTTCTTCTTTAATGACCAGCCACTGCAAACGTGTCATAAATATAAATTTGAAGACCTATATGTTTGGATTGTTACGGCATAAAACCTCGAAGAACATGAATGGTGCTGGAAAATAAATGATGAGCACAAAGATTCTGTAAGCAAGGCAAAGTTTCTAAAAATGGCGTTATACCAAACTAGTCAGCTTTAAACTGCAATTATAGGGTTTAATAACTCGTTTTCGTTCAATTTCTAACGAACACTTTAACTTAAAAAATATATTTTTGAGTCACCTACTCATCTTTATCTACATCAGCAGGCGTTGACGAAATTGAAAAAATTCGTGCCACCATCTGAGGTACCTGTGATCTCTTCAAAACAAATGACTGTTAACTTGAACAAAATCGAGTCAGTCTTGGGCTCCGGACGACTTAAGGTAGTTTTCGCATTTGAGAAAAATTCCCCACAAATTTCAAGTCTTTCACAAGTTGAAACTCAGTGGAAAAAAACATTGGGAAAAAGATAAAGTTCATATAATTTACGAGTTTGTTAAAACTCTGAACGTAATCACAAGTCAAAACCTCAGTTGCGTTAACTGAAAATGAAAGTCAGTAGTTAACAAAAAAACAAAATGTTGGTTAGTGTCACAGAGAGCAATTCGAGGATTCCTTATGTTGTCCAACAATTACTAAATATAACCTAAACAATCCCATTTTGTCTAATATGTAATCTAATGAGTCTATTTAGTAATTTCCAAGGTACTATTCCTTGCTGCTGATGCAGAATTTTATCAGAAAATGATAAGTCCATATTTGTAGTAAGCTGAAGAGCTTGTTTTTGTTGCGAGCTGACCTCTAACCTCTTGTCAAACTTCGCAACTCCATGAACCGACTTAGAGAAGTGAACACATGAAGGATGGTATTGGTGGATTAGTGATACAAGTTCAGGTTACGAGGTCCGCTGCACAAACGACTCTGCAACTTCACTCACCTTGGTTATGTATTTCATCCAGACTTTCTTTCACGCTCTGATCACTTGTAGAATTCTTTCTAATCATTCTCCCCGACTTCTGACAGTGCTTGAAAGGTGCTGGTAATTTTGAATTTTCAATAGCAACGTCAATGTGTTCACCTTCGCTGATTCTGTACAAAGAAAGTGAGACTTTGTACAGACTCACTTAAACTGACGTAGGCCGAAATGTTCTTCGAAAGTGGTTCTCAGTAAGGCTGTCTAAGCTTGTAGACTTAAAAAAATAAATTAAAGATCTTGGTTAATAATATGCTAAAAACTCCAGGCTTAAAAATTTAATAAAATGCGTTTGACTTTGATGTTTAGTGATAACCTATGCGTAACTCATAATTTAAACAAACAACGAAGAAAACTTGAAGTCACTTGCAAGTAACATAATCGCAGTCGATGGTGTAAGGGCGCTTTGTATCGGCATCAATGCGCTTGCACAAAATATCAGGTTATCTTGTTGCCGACGTCATTTTACAATAATTTTCTACACTAAATGGTAGCAAAAGTAAGGAAGTATTATTCAAATAAAAATCCATGGGAAGGCGTTTTCCCGTCTATGACATTCAACCTGGCGCCCCCCCCTTCTTTTTATGCCGCGTATCTTGCTCTATGGAGCAGAGTTCTGTGGAATAGTTGCTGCTTATTTAGATAACTATCCCACGAGACCCTTCGCAGCCTCCACAAGCAAACTACACCGAAAAACTGTAATTTTTTGTCGCCTGTTTCTCCGATTTTGCGGTCTCAAATCCCAGCTACCTCGTTGGCCAAGTTTCCGTAAAAGTCTATTTCTTCAAAACGCAGTTTTTCATGTAGCCAGCACCTTACGTCCATCTGCTGAGACGTTTGCAAGCTCACTCTATGGTGCGCGCAACCTGAACACCTGCGCTCTAAGTCGTTTATTTCAAGCTATGTTGTTGCAATCACGAAACTCTCACTAATGCCTGATAAAATATGTAGAACAAACCGTTTGAAAACATATTAGACCCTAGCAGTTTCAAACTTTCATTTTTCGGGGATTCGCAAAAATAGTGAAGACAATACAAAGTCATACCTGGCTCCTGAAGCATTGGTAAACCTAAAGTTAACATCCACAGTAAGGAACTGCACGTAACTGTCAACACAAAAAAGGGCTGCGAGTTGCGGAAAGGTATGTATTCGAATACATCCGCGTGCACGACCTACTCTCAGGAGCCACGACACGTTTTTCCCAAAATCGTTCCTGTTAGTTACAGAAAGCGAAGGCAAAGCTCTTTCACCAGACTAAGACGCGGTTTTGCAACCACACGTTTTTTCTCCGTACTTGAAGTAACGCCACTTGTTCATCCTGCCTGCTGCTTACCAGCCTGTCAGGGCTTTTGCATACAACACAGGTGTCAGGGAAGCATCAAAAATATTGTCCATAAAATTTCTGACGCTGATACTTGATTTCGGGAATCATCAGTAATTTGAAGTCACTTACAAAGAGTGCAGTAAAATATAATGTTACTTGTTGCAATCGTTAAGTTAAATTGTCTGCTGTTGACGGCTCTGCTCTCGGTAGCTAATCTACATTTAGTGCTTCGTTTAACAAGTGTCTTGGCATTGTTGCGGAAAATGCCAGGAAAATGAACACTTGGAGCGCACTTGCTTCAAATGTCGTGAAGTTCAACGCCGTGGTCTTCAACTCAACGCCTACGTCATTGCTGCTTTTTGTTTCAAAACAATGAAGCAGGCCCAGGAGGCCGCTTTAACAATGCAGAAGAAAAGATTTGCGGAGGAGATACGTTAGGCAAAGACCTTCAATAGTTGCATGCCCCCAGAAAGTTGCAAACGGCATTAACCAAAGATAGGGAATATTTTGCTTTTGCCCTAAACTGCAATAGCTTTAAAAAAAAAGGTAAATTCCAGTGGCACGCTTGAACCAGCAAGTGCAGACACGTACCTTAAAGTTTGTTGCTTTAGAAATTATAATGCTAAACATTTGCTTGAGGGCAAATGAAAGGAGCTTCAGTTTGCACAAGCTGAAAGTGAACTAAAGTCAATGACACCGGCACACCATCTACTGACTAACTTTGTGCTTTAGAAATTATTCAATCAACATTTGCACCGACGACCCCTTATCAAAAGATTTGTCGGAGCGTTGGTACGCTGTGGTAATTTTACTTTTATGCCGTAAAGCAAACTATGCATGAGGTATCGAAAAGTTTATGACATTGCTTGGATTTCACAGTGCAAGTTTGTGAAAGGATATCTTTCTCACGAGAGATAAATAGCTTTCAAAAGCGAACACATTTGTGAGGGGGGCGGAAACCTTCATGTTCTTGAAAATTTGCTTTTTCTCAAGCCATACAGTTTGCAGTCAATAATAAGCGTTGCAAAAAGAGGTTTGGCTTTTGATTAGTTAAATTAAAAATGTCGTTGTAAACACTATCTGATCGCGGCCACTCGATCCAGACAATGACACTCTTACGAAGGCACGACGGGAGGTGGCAACCGTGACGCGACAGTAAATCTGCTCCTCAAACAAGACCCTATGGCATACTTGTACGTTTTCACACATGCAGAGGCTTCTTACTTCCACAATAATTTTGAAATTATGCAAGAAATGTTTTTTTATGGAAAAATATAAGCGGTTGATCGCAACCTCCCAACCTATGATCGCCATAGATAATGCACGCTTCATATTGAGATCATGTGACGATATGTAAAACAACGATAATTATATCGTTTGGTAAAATCGCTTGCTTCGACTTTTCAGCCTTCATCGAGACTATACTTAAACCCGATATCTAAACGAGCTCTGCTGAGGCGTCAGTGATTCACTCCACCCTCTTAAAAAGCAAATTTTGATGAACATGCTTTTCAACATCAGATTAATGTTGTGTGAGGTAATTTCAGAGTGCGGCTAGTTCCCAACAAGTTGATGAAATCTCCACTTTGTTTTCCGTTGGTAAGAAATTTACATTTTAGGTTTTGTGTAAATTACGCAGTGAGTTTCGTGTAAAGCCTTGAACTATTTGATATATTAAAACAAGGCGAGATACTCATTTAAATAACATTGTGTCATGACTTGATATGAAAACAATGTAATGCTTGTATATTCGTTGCAAAGGCGCAGCCAGGGGGGGGCTGAAGGGGCTCAAGCCTTCCCCTTAGCAATCAGAATATTTATTTTCTTAGTTTATCACCAACATTGTAAGTCGAGATCGGGTGCATTGCAGAATGTTCTTCGGCAGTACCACAAGGCGTAGCAACACATTTGTTATCAAACCAAGCGGTTATGAATTTTCGAGATTTGAGAAATATTGAAGCAGCTTTCTTCGTTCCTGCGTGGTTTATACTTGAATATATAATAAAAGCTGGGTGTTACCGTGCCCTGCCAGCGTGGCTTGGCATCTGAACTACCAACAGTGTCGATTGACGTGTAGTTTATACGTCACAAAGCTGGGACCTTCCTGATGTGCACACGTGGATGATATGCATCAGTAAACATGTTATGCATCAGTGTTACCACTTCAGATGTTTTAAGAGAAAATTCTGATATCTCATGTTTTGGCAGCAAATCTGATATTGCCTAAGCGGTTGTTTTTTTCCCCAATTTTATATCCTTTCAGGATGAAGGTAGTCAGATTCATAATTTTTAAGTTTCTTTTATCAAATTCTCACTCTCGTGTGTGTTTGGTAGTCGTTCCAAACTGAAGAAGCTCTCTTCCTGGCATTGGGAATAACATAACACGTTACGCATATAAGCGATTTTTCCATTTAATGGCGATACTTCGCTCGATTTCGGATTCAACGTGGGTTATCGGTATTGGTACAGAACCGTCGACAGAAAGTCTTCAATAGGGGTGCTTAAGGTTTGTGTAGGGGTGCTTGACATTCTAAAATTTGACAAAAACTCCACTGATTTAAAGTGTTTTATTTTTCAATTTGGGGGGGCTTGGAGCTTGTTTGGGGGCTAGGCCCACCAAAGCCAGCCGTGGCGACGGGGCTGTATTGGTAATGGAAGCATTTAGCTTATATTAAACTGTATTGCAAAAATCTGATGTTGAAAAAGGCAACAATCTGATGTTAACGAGACTGACCCCGTGGCAAGACTGTCTAATATGCAGTGCGAGGTGTGAGTGACCGCTAGCTGCAGGCTGAATTAATTAGCTATTCTGCTAATCAGTTGCAGGCCGCTCTTTAGTCAGCGAAAAGTGTTGAGTGAAATCTGACAAGTTTGTGGTGAAATCAAAAAGACATTCATCTTCGTATGAAACAGATCAGGGTGACAAGCCTCGAAAAGTTTTTATTGACCGGTGTCAGAACAGCAGGCCTACCTGCCCACCGGTAGAAGAGCAACCACAGGCGTCTGGCGCAACTGGTAGCTACGATGTTTCGGCGAATCCCCCAAGCAAGCATAAGATCATAGGCGTACGTCAAGGCATTTTACTGGAGGGGCGGAAAAAATTTGCCCTAAAAATCAACAGTTTGCTCTGAAACTAACTTTTTTAGTCTAATCCGAAGGGGGCCAGAAAATCTGTTCTATGAAGTTGAATCCGTTTATAACGGCTTCATCTGTAAAGTCAATTCGCCTATAACGTTACATTTTGTTCGGTCCCGATGACATCTTTTACATGCATTTCAATTTGCTTATAATGTCAATTCGGCAATAACGTTCATACTGCAATCCCCTAGAGGTCCCGTTATATCGGCAAATTCTGTAGTTACCTTGCTTGTGAACTCAAGGGGGTGAAGTTCCTCGCGTGTTGTGTTCTCCCAGACAAGAAACTTTATGATAATTGCCTTTACTGATGCAAATATGTACGCGACTTCAATGGCGCAACGCAATGTTTTAAAATGGACGGTTCCAGATCGAAGGGTCTGACTCCCTACACCTGCCTGTGTTATCGTTGCTGTGCGCTTGAGCAAGGCACTTAAAGACGCGCACTCAAAGGGGTCAAGCAATCCGCACGTACGTGCGGCCTCCTAAAACTCCTGTTAATCAAAAAAGTCAATCATCTTAACACCCTGCACCTCTACCCAGCGCGAACTCGAAAACGAACAAAGAAAGAGTTACCGAATTCTTATATCAAGCAGTTAAACTACCAACAACCGATTGTCAGATTTTTACAGAAAACGAGGGCTTGGTCCAGATCAAATCCATTATAACCAATCACGACTTTGGTCCAGATTACACAATACACTAGCCCAAATTACACGGATAACCACCAAGTGATATGCGCTGTATTGAACATTTTTTCACCGTTCACGATTTTTGAGCAACTTGCGCTTGCCTTGAAGAACAGAGTTTGCCCTAAAATTTTTCAGTGTATTGAAATTTTTTATCATTAAGGATTTTCGAGCAACTTTGCGCTTTACCTGAAAAATAGAGTTGTCCTGAAATTTTTCACTGCATGTATTGAATATAGTTTTTATATTCAGGATTTTTGAGTAACTTGCACTTGCCCTGAGAAACAGAGTTGCCCTGAAATTTTTCACTGTACTGAATATATATTTTTTATTATTCAGGATTTTTGAGAAACTTGCGCTAGCCTTAAAAAACAGTGTGCCTTGAAATTTTTCACTGTACTGAATATATTTTTACTTTCAGGATTTTTGAGCAACTTCCGCTTGCCCTGAAAAACAGAGTTGCCCTGAAATTTCTCAGTGTATTGAAATATTATTTATCATACAAGATTTTTCAACAACTTGCGCTTGCCTTGAAAAACAAAGTGTGCCCTGGAATTTTTCACTGTACTGAAATCTTTTGTAGCATTCTGGATTTTTGAGCAACTTGCGCTTGCCCTGAAAACAGAGTTTGCCCTGAAATTTTTAAAGCGAGGGGGCCGGCCGCCCTCCCCGACCACCCGCTTCGTACGCCTATGCATAAGATTATTGACATTGGGAACTTTTTGAGACGTTCTCTGAGTGAACGCGACCGAATCACTTTATTGCTAAATAGCTGGACTCCTTTATCTTCATACAATTTTCGTGTGATACACACAGGCTTCCAGAAGCGACGTTTCCGAATGCAATGGTTGAAGGAGTTTAAGTGGTTAGCCTACAGTGAAATTCAACTAGGGTCACTTTGCAAATGGCGTGTTGCGTGCATCTGCACCTGATGTTGTCAGCTAACGCCCTTGGTGTGTTGGTAAAATCAGCTCACAAAAAATGGAAAAAGTGAAAGAAGACAAGTTTTGCGCAGAGAAGTTTGATGCGTTTATTAAACTTTGCAAAAATGAAGGAAACGTGGACATGAGAAATATGCTTTCCGACTGTAGAAAAAAAATCATAGATCAAAAATAAAACTCGGCTGAGACAAGCAATGAAGTTTGTCGAGTTTTGCGGTCATCATGAAAGAATATCCAAGAAACAAGATGGCAGTTTAGTTGGAAGGACCCCCAGTTTTCGTGATGAGAACATTCAATTGTTTATCCGCAATTTTTTCCTTTAAGGTTTTTTGCTTCCATAACGTCAGCCCCCCCCTTAGAAAAATCCTGGCTGCGCTCTTGATTTGTTGTTGACATGTTTTGTGTTTATTTGTGTTCAGAATAACTTGTTGTTTTCTTCCACAGGTTTAGCTTTTGATAAAAGTTTATTCAAATATAACCATGAGCTGCATGCTTATACTGATGATTGTTTAATGGTCTTAGCATTGCCTCTAATTCGTCTTTACTTTGTTAAATGCATTGTCAGTAAAGTAAAACCAAGTTTGCGTCAGATTTATTTGACTGAAACTTTTAACTTGCTGCGAAGCTTAGAGATTTGTTCGCCATATCGAACGTTTTTCTTGATTTTATTTCAATTCGTTGACGGAAACCTAGCAAATGTGGCTTCAAAGAAACTCTACTTTGTTTGCAGAAAAGTGCAGTGGCTTCATTAATGAAAGTCTTTGCATCTGTGTTTCAACGTACAATGACTGGGTGAGTCATTTTTGTGCAGAAACCGATTTCCACTGAATTCTTTTAATCGCAAAATCTTTGAAAAAGACACGATTGCGAAATATATTGTAAAACGGTTATCCGATGAAACAACTTTTTCAGTTGCCTCCCACCTTTACTAATCTTTCAGTGACAGAACAATGCTGCTCAACTCTAGACAATCACACCCTTCACCAATGTCAGATGCAAATGGACTGGCGACAGGGATAACATGAATTGATAACGGCATACAGGTATTCAAGCGATTCTAAGGTACGCAATGTCCGCCGCCGAGCTTAAGCAACATCTATTACCCGCGCACAGGCAGCGGAATGTTTTTGATGCAAGTTACGTTCGGCGCAGAAACGATCCACTTCGCAACGCATCAAACTTTTTGCGCATATTTCGTAACAGCTGAAAACCGGATGACCTGGTTGCTGTGAACAGTTCTGGCAATCGGACCCGTGCACGACATCCTATTCACATGCTTGCCCGCTTGACCTCAAGCCCCACAGAAACTTAAAGGTCAAGCGGGCTACGAACGAACACACTAAGTTCGGCTAATGTATCTTTTTGTCCCCAGTGCTTGTGCATATCTGCAAGAGTTTACTTTCGCCAGCTTTGGTGAAGCAGGCATCAGCTGTATATCATGGTGGAATAGTAGCATTTAGTTCCAATCCAGTTTTATTTTTGACTCATTTGCTTTTACTTCTGTTTCGCTGAAGCAGCCTACAGAGGTAAACCTTTCCTTGCCCTGCACAGGTTGTTCAAGTGAATTCGACAAAAAGTCTATAGATCGCACATGAAATATAATGATTGAAGAAAAAGCATATTTGTTTCACTCTTTACTTCTGTAGTTCAGTTGCATAAGTAAGTTTAATGTAAAATGAGAGCTTTTAGGAAAAAAATAGTAAAACGTAAATCGGATCACTAATGAAAAGATATATCATATTTTCCTACACCTGCAAAAACTCAATTGAGGGCATGAATCTTTGTGAAACTCCGACTTTTGCTTAAAAATTTTCGTTTTGCAGCAACAAACCTGAATAACCCAGTTTGTTCCGGTTTGAAGTTATTTTCGCTGGTGTCGTATTGAGAAGCTGTGGTTGACAGTAGATTTGTTTATTTGTTAGAACGAAGAAGAAAAAAATGACCTTTTTTACATCTGCCTTTTGCAACTTCCAAAAACATTGGCCGTGTTTAAGATTTTTACACTGTGCGGCTTCACCCCAACTGCAATCGTTGCAAACTTCACTTCAGGATCCATCTCGAACTATCGCTTAAGAAGCAATAAATCCCATTAGCTTGAAAGAAATCCAGCTCAACATTTCGAAGATAATTGCTTTTATAGTCAGGAAGATTTCTTTCAGCGAAAAGTGTTTTGCTCAACAAACCTTTGCGGTTCAATCATTAAATTTTATTGCCGATTAAAATCTTTGCTTCCGACGCTTGTCATACAATTTTACTAAAATCTTTAGTGTTCACTTTTGATCCAGTTTTTACTACCACAAGTTCAACGAAGGCAAAATATTATTTTATCAAGCTAACTCCTGGTAACTTTTGCAATTGTCCTGGTTCACGGTAATTTTATGGAGTTTCCTCTTAATTATTCAAGTTGAAAGAAAAACGATCAAAGATGTTCGCCGATCCCAACAAAAGACGAAGATAGTCAAAAGTATTGGTGACGTCATAATCACGGCATATCAGCAGCGGTGCAGTCGCGGGAAGAACGGCTCCCCCCACCAATTTTCAGTGACGCTCACCTGCTATATTATTATGACACCACAGCTATGATCCTTTTGTTGTTGAAATTTTCCTAAAAGAAAGATTCTAGGCCAGCTTTGCTAGTACAGTATGTTCGTGCCGGGTATCGAAGATTTCCCCACTTCTGTTTTCGACACCATTGCTTATCAGACACAGGTTTCGCAAATCTTAATCAGTTTCACTGCCTGACCTTTAAACTCTGCCAACAATTGCAAATTTTCAAATTAAGTAGTGCGATTTTTTGCAACGCAAGTGGAGAGGCTTGATTTGACAAACAAGTAGATCCCTTATTCCGATCAAAGTCATTTAGTGGACATGAAGCTGAGCTTGGTTTTTACCAAATTTTCAAAACGCGTGGATTGCCTCAATACAGTGAAAGAATATCAGGCGAATTTGAACCGGGAAAGCCCCGCATCTTATGTTTTTCACCACCTGTCGAACACCTGCACTGTAAACGTTTTACAGAAATTTTCAGCACATCCAAGCGAACTACACTCACTCAACGTATTTTACTTTTTCCACTCTTTCAAAACAGTCGGCTGCTCAGAATGCAACGCTTGAAACAAGTGAAGGTAACGGTGTTTAACGATTTACAACACTGAGCACGTCAAGCGTCCTAACACTTGGTTCTCACAATGGTTTCCAGCCACGATATCAAATCCAGCGTCCGGCCTTGAACAGATTTACCTCTGAACTGCCAACGACGCGGATCCAATCGCAGTTACGGAAAGCCGCGAGTTCCCAGAGTGAAAACGATCGCGCGTACCTAATTGCGAATCGCAACATCGACACCCCGTTGGTTTACGACTACCAGAGAAGCCGCACCCTGCTGTGCCAGCCTAGAAAGCAGGGAGTCGGTCGGTTATTTGACCTATCAGTGGACTAAGACCTCAGCAAATCATCTGATAACTCATCACCACTTCCAGAAGAAGCCAGTGAAATAAGTTGAACTTGCAGGGGACTTGCATCAAACAACGCGTGTTGCAGAAAATTATAATGTTAAATCGAACAAAAATAACACATCCTAGTTTCGGTCCAAAGTAGTAACTGCACTTTGTGATTGGGCAGACAAAATTAACAATTTTTAACCGTTGCTAATTTGTTCAGAACTGCTGCCATAAGTTTTGAAAACAATCATCAGTACTTCAGGTGAAATCAAGCTTTCCTCTGCATGGTGTATGTTCGGTGTACAGTGCTACAGCGGATTAACAAATGCAATCATTTATACGTCGAGCTGTGAAGTTTACCAAAAGCAAGGAATTCCTAAAATAAGTAACACTTTTCGTTAGTGCATGAAGACTATTGCAAGGTCATGTGTTGGACATACTTGAGGTGTTTCAATAATATGAGAAAAAAAGGCAACGACGATTTGACGAAGTCAGCGAAAGGGGGGTTTAGCTTCGATCAAAGCTTCTTTGTTTCAGAAGCAACCAAGCAATGACGTGGATCAGTGGCGATGACGTAGATCAGTACCGATGAACAAAACCCAAACGTTTTGTTCATCGGTAACTTTTGAGCATTTTCATGTTTCGCGTGCACTCTCAACATTTTTGTCATGTTTTTTCTTATAAACTAAAACTGCTCTGCAGCAAAACCTACTTTCTCCATATATAGCTTCACAAAACCTCTAAAACAGCTATGTCCAACCCGCGGCCCAGTCGAAGGTTTTGTGCGGTCCAGTTTAGATTTTTGCTGTAGTAAAAGTATCCGGCATACTGACAACCCGTGCTTATTTTGATAATCTTGAATTTGACATTTTTAATGCAGGTGGTCCTCAGCTCCACTTTATCTCGTCTGTTACCATTGCAGTTAGGATGCGAACGCTTTCAGTACATTAGCTTAAAGCAGATCTTAAATATAGTTTGTTAAGATCAAAGTAAGCCATTCAACGTGCGGCCGTCATTAATGTCATTCAATGTGCGGCCCTGGTTAAGATAGTGACATGATTTTTGGCTCAGTAAGTCATTTGGGTTGGACATAGCTGCTCTAAAATTTTACTTTTATATGTGTTTCTTACTAAATTTGGGGAAAATGTATCACATCCATATTTAGTTAATTACACTGGCAGAAAAGAGTTAGGTAAGAATATTCTGTCGTACTAATGCAGCGGCGTAGACAGACCAAAATTTTTTTGGGCGAAAATGTTTGATTTTAGGCTAGCAACAGCATTTTGTTTGGGATACCACCTCTCAAAGCACAAAATGACTGTATATTTTCAACTTTTGGGTGGAATGCCCCCCTGGCTACGCCTATGGACTAATGTGCTCTTGAAAAGTCCAAACGTGTCGCTTGGGATGCGTGAACGGCAGTTTGGGAACTCCTGACATAGATGCTGGTTGCATGGCTGGTAACTTTTCGTGGAAAGATGAAAACGAAACTGCCAGAAGCGCATTTACTACAATTTATTTCGAAGCTCTTGATTCCATTTACAAAATTACATTTTGTAAATTTTCTGCTCATGCAACATCTGCCGCGATTTCTTCCATTTACATTGTCCTAATAGTAAAAAGAAGCACGCATGTTACATCAACAAGCACTCACCCCGAATTGCCATTGCTTGGCGCGCCTTCTTCAACCGGAAATTCACACCCTGTTGATTCCATAAACTGCAAAGCACGTTGGCAGATTTTGCTAACTACGATATAAACAAAAGAAAACGCATTTTTCACCGTAATAAGCGTATCATCAACAACGAAAAGACACCAGCATTTAATATTTGTAGCTGTAAACGACTCAGATTAATACAAAAAAACCCTTGACCACAACTGTCTTCACTGACGCGCGCGGGAGACCATCGCAATGTATTTGGAAGAAAGCTGCTGTGTACTGTAATGACAATAGCGCAGCTTGTGGATGCATCTGTTGTAATAAAGTTGCAGGTATTTCCTAGAAATCCACATGATAAATACACGTTTGCGATTAAGAATTCTTTACAGCAAAAAATTAACTATGACGAAATAATTACGGGTCAATTTTGCAGCCTCTGTTTTGATTGCAAGGCCTGGTGTGGCCTCCTTTGCAGTGGAAGTAAAACAACCCATATTTGCAAAGTTATACATTGGATTTTCATTTGATTTTCTTCATTTTCAAAACGTTCCATCCATGAACCACCGGTAGAATCCCCTTGACTAAAGTTTTGAAATGCACCGCGAAAACACGTGTCTACAGTAGTATGGCATTTGTACAAACAGCTCAGGGAAAAATAAAAACATGAAAATCTGCTTTGCGTTCACACAAAGTTTCAATCTTTGCATTCTCAATTTCTTTCTTTTATGTTACAGTATAATCTGCGCAAGCTTCTACGAAGGTCGGCATCATGGATGTCATTGCATCAATGCTTTGATAGAATGGATTCCTAGTTTATTTAAAATCATCTTTGAAGAGTTCACTTCACAGATTTAAACGATTTTAAATCAAACAAGTCACCGACCCCAGCATTGTTTCCATGGTGAAGACAAATTTTTTTGTGATGATCTCTGGCTGCACACTTGTTCATCGCCAGCACGGAACAACTAAAAATAAAGACAGGTATATGATGTCACAAGAGGCACTAAAGTACGTCATGGTCGCTTCTCACGCACATGCGAATGGAAGCGGTTCATAACATCAACATAAACGCGCATGTTTCGTGATTTACAACATTCGTTGAGCATCTTCACAACAAGATTCATTCCAGCACGTAACCACATCCAGTTTTTACCGCAATCTGACGTCTTCATCATTCTTGCTCAGATGCTCAGCGTCGGGAACGAAACCTGGAAATGAGCATAACACTTGCACATCCGCAGTGTGCCAGAACCTGTTTTAATTTGCATTTAGAGTAACTTTTAGCCGCAGGTAATTTTCTTGTAGATGCAAAGCTGTATGATGGACGTAATGTCACAATTTCATCGACGTTTACACGGACACAGCGTGACGCATGGGCATGGCAACGTTACGACGATGCAAAGAAAATTTAAAAAAGAACTGCAGAAACTTTTCAGCAAAATACTAGGCAAACGTTTGCGCAAAATACATCAATCGCGTTTGGTTATATAAAAAATTGTTTTCTCTGTTTGCAACGCACAAAAAGACCACAAATAAGCTCATTAATTCAGTAACTATTCTGTTGAATGATACTCATCAACCTTTACTTACTCATCGTTAACGGGAATCGCTGTGTAACGTCTGATCCTCCGCCGTAGGTCGCAACTATTTGGGTTGAAATACTGTCATTTTCGTTTTCTGACTCACACGTTTCTTCAACGCGATTTTGATGATTTAATGGGATGGCTTTTAACGGGGACCACTCAGGGCCACCAGGCGCAGGTAACCCTGCACCACAGTTACATCCAGTTTTTGGGTTCATTTTATAACGTTCGGGCAACTTGGGACAACTTTTCCGGCTTTCTTGTTCCAACGCTTGAAACTCTGGTAGAGATGCCTTTCTCAAACATTCGTTAAGCAGCTCAGCGGGAAGAGCAGCTTTTATTCCGCTCTCGTAACCATCCGGCATCCGTCTCTCTCCAACCCGACCCAAAACTTTCTGCCGCACACCTTGCATTACTGCATCGCTGAAACAAAACACAGGGGCTGAGATTAATGAAGATCCCAGACTCAGGATCACTGCAAATGGCTGGCAGCATGTCACTTGGCCATAAAATAGGTTATTCTACTCGTGATTTTGATTCATAAAAAAAAACTATAAGAAAAATTTTTGCAAAATCCAGGTTTTCTTTTCTAACTTGCATGTTCGCAGCACCTGTTATAATTTCCTGCATAGCGACTTAAACTACTTATCGTCGAGTATGAGAAGGATCTATGTCGTACCGCAACTATAATAAACTATAACGGAGTCCTAAAGAGAGGTTTATAAAAAATTGTAAATGATTCTATGGTCCAATCAAGAAATATGATACGCATAGTATTCATACTCAAAGCAATCACCATTTTCCAAAAGTTTCTCTACAGTTTTATTTTAGATGTTGACGAAATCCTGCCACTAAAACTACGCCAAAAATAATCTCTTAAACCAAAGTTTATACAAGCTGCACCACAAAAATCTTTTAAATGTTATCTCTGTCAGTCAACATGACCAACCTGGTCCTGAATACTGAATACCGACCTCATTGGCTCATTGTGCCTTTCGTTGGCGTAATAATTTCCCTTCGCTCAACAGAAATGCACAAGAGCGGGATAACATAAAATCATTATGAGCGGCGAGTAATACAACACCTGAGTCTCGACGCGAACTAGCCTATGTTTCCTGGGGACCGGGTGAGCGCCGATTCGCGCACTGTGCGAAACAGTGCTTAGAACACAGGGCACCTGTATGCAAGTAAGCGAAAGACTGGTCAGTGGTACATGAAGTACCAGTCTCGCAACAAGCAGCAAACGATGTTACTGCTTGAAAGCGTTAAAGCGCGGGTCCGGGCATCCCGGAAGGGTGCAAACGAAGACGAAGTACAGGCTCTTGGAACAAGCGGATTGCGGGCAAACATTGAAAAACAAGTTAAATCAAAACTTGAAACTGGTGAACACAGTTTTGTCCAAGTGAAACTCGTTCAGCTTAACATCCGGGAAATTAGACATTCACTGAAGATAACACGTAACTCATGACAATGACTAAGACATGTTCTCTTTGCGTACAACCTTTTACTGCCTGTTGGTTGGTTGTGATGATCTGCACGCTCGCACCCACTAGCAGAGTTTTTGTCTACGTGCGAAGTACAAAGCGCACGAAATTGCAGGAAACATGTGTTGCCGACGTTGTCTTGATATTGCGCTGAGCATGTTCCAGTTTCAAGGTAGCCAATGAAATGTGCGCATATTTCGTGATATGCCTCCCACAAAAGAACTGCCGGAAAGTCATTAATTCAACGTGACGCTTTCCAAGTACCTCAAATATCTGCAGCACGAAGCACTAGTCTTGGCACTTGGTAATTTTTCACGCAGTATGCCACTGTCTTAAATACAGCTTTGGATGAAAGTTGTGTGCACACCATTTGCATCTGCAATGCAGCGATGAGGGCACGGCCTCAACTTTTGAATTGTTGATGAGGTAGACGCTTTTCGATTTGACTTTTTATCATTGTGTTCTAGCGCCGCTTACCAAGTTTTTTGTGGAACGACCGTGCCCGGCTGCTACAAAAGCATATTCTTTCCACGAACAACACTGCTCGTTAAACACGGCGCTTTATTAGATCCAGGACGCAAAGCTTCCTGTCGCCACACCAGGTACCATATGTGCTTCTCGCACACAGGTCGGTTAAACCGTAGTTTTGATGCATCCGCCTTAGACATCACAATGGCTTGATTTTCATTTTCAACGGAACAAAAAAGTTAACATGCAGTTAGTTTGTTCATTTAAAAGGCTGTTTAACGTTTGGTGAAAACGTAAACTCCCTGAAACTGAGTGACTGCTTGAGAGTGTTTCTACGTTTTGCGAGAGAGAAGCTTTCTGGGAGCACAGAAAATAGCACTGCTTGTACAAAAGTGTTGATTATGAAATTTTGTGCATAATTATCTAAAACAAGTGCACAAAAGATCGCAATTCGTGCGAATGAAAAAATCTGTAACGTCATTAAGTCCAGAATCTTTCAGAAAACCGTTCAAAATTTGCAATCAACATTCCGTTGAACTCAAAATTATTCCATAATGTCTGAAAACCCAACGAAACTAAACTGTCATGCAGGAAAGGTGAAAAAATCAGGTGGTAACACTGAAACTTGCAATTATCTGACAAATAATGGTATAACTTAAAAATTATTTGAAAATTCCACTTCGGAGAAACTTGATGATCTGCACCTTTTGCTTTTCACTTGAAAATGGATTTTTTTGTCATTTCTGGGAATGTCCAAGCAGCAACATTAAAATAGTGATCACCTTTACACCACCAAAGCAGACATATTTTTTAGAATTTGGGTTCCCAAGAGTCTGACCTAAGTAGGTATATCCGATCCGAACATGCATCTTTGGCTGAAATGCTCTTGATATTTTTGTTGCTTTTCTGCCACATTGAATCCGCTTCCAGACAAGTTCAAATAAGCCCGCGTTTCGTGAGGAAGGTCGAATCTTAAAACGAACTTTTATGGGCAAACCGCTAAAACTTTTGTTGTGTCCAGTAAATCAGCTGATTCTGTTCGCAATCAAATGTTTCCAAGATGTTCAACGGGCGAGGTGTTGCAAAGTTTTCAGGACGGTTTTAAGGCAATGTACATGAAATGCCGGTGCGTTCACTGAGCGTAGAGTTCCAACGAAATGTGCATGTTGCTCTTACGCACATCACTATCGCCTGCACCTCAGGCTGAGGTAGAAAAGCTGGACGGCAACTCGTGCTCGAATCTCGCAAACAGATTGGCATGTGGTGTAAAAGGCAACCTATGTACCGCAGTCTGTCCACTATAAACAGGAGCTGGTCTCCCTTTTTTGAATATACTGTACGCAGTTACTTAACCACTGTTAAAACCCACGGCACAGCAATGTAATTTGTGTCTTTTTCAAAACAAGTGAATACAAAAACTGTAAATAATAGATAAAAAGCTTTACAATTGAGATACCTTGAAAAAAAATCTTACAACCAAAACATACAACGATCTTCGTACGGAACAGTTTTCACCATTAGTGTGTTCACGTCTTATCTACATTAGCACATGAGCAAGAAATGTCGTGCATTTTAAAACATGCTTATATTTTGGTTCTTTTCAGTTTAAAATTGACATTGCTAAACACAAGTGGCAATAGAAAAAAAATTACAATAAATAATATTAGCAAAACATATCACAAAAACGTCCTGCAGAAAGTATCGCTCTAAGTAACGAATCGCACTTGAAAAGTGTAGAACTTAACTTTACGTACGTCGTGCCAGCGGGTCCGTGCTGTGAAATAGAAAAGCGCTCAACTGACAAGCTGTCATTGTGAACAGAACATGTTGAAGAAAAACCTTTTTCAGATTGCTGAATTTGCAGCAAATTTTTATCCATCCACCAGAAGCTTAATTTTTTCACTTTATCGTTCCCAAAAAAGCTTAGTTTCCAGCATCGACCAGTACACCGGAAATATAAATGGCTGAGGTCGCTGCTGCGCTGCGTAGGCCTCTTCAACTTTTTGGCAAATCATTTGAAAATGGATGCAGCATCCAACATACACTTCGTTTCTTCGAAGTTTTGTCAAATCTTACGTCACCGCGACTGAACTTGTGGGTGAATATTCGATCGCACGCTCGAATGCGCTTTCTTGTGAGTAGGGAGTGAAATTCTGCAGAGCAGCTTGTTTATGTTAAGAAATATCAAGTGATGCTATTCGTGACAAATGTGACGTGACGAATGTGACGTGACAAATGTGACGTGACAAACGTGACGATTTTCCTACAAAAATACTCTTTATCTCAGCAAACACCTCCTCAATCGTTTGAAGCAAAAGACGCGAAGAAAGTCTGTTGATATCTTAGAAACTCCAACGTGTGTTTACGGGTATGAGAGATATCATAGCCCTCAACTACTGCTGTGAAATACTGTACGTACAGATAACAAATTATGGCATTACAGTCAGTGGCGTAGAAAAAAGTGGCCGCGGGCGGCGCTTTGCTGATTAAAAATTAATTTTTGAAAGGAGTTTAAAAGTTCCGGATTTCCGTTATTATTTTTAAATAAATTTTTTAAAGTTTTAAAAGTTCTAACTCTTTTCAATTTTTGTGTTTAGAAGTCCTAGGTTAGTAGGCTAGCCTAAAAAAACACGCCATGGGGTTGTGGAGTGAGCAAATTGATGAAACTTGACTCAGACGCCAATGTGCTAAAGTACCCCAGTATTCACCTTGGCATGAGGACTTTTTTGACGCTTACTTGGGTGGCAATTGTGTCCCAGTCCCTACACCTTCCACACCAGACAAACCAATTCCCGCCTTCCCAGTTAAAAGTCCTTTGAACAAAGGAAAGAGCTGACATTTGACCGCAGACCAGCAAACATTAGGTCTCCGGTTGTTCGCGGTTCGCATTGCCCCTCCTCTCGAAACCTGATAAAAAAGTCTTTGCATGAAATCACGGCAAATAGTCAAGGCTAGCTTTATCTTTTTTCTCGTATCGCTGGTTTCTCAGCAACGCCCCAACGGCACATCATAACATCACCTGACACCGAGGCATTGGCGACGATGATTTCGCTGAGCGGCGATAGTTCAGTGAAAGTGTCCGCCTCTCGACTGCAAGGTTGTGTGTCCGATTCGCAGACACTGAGTGAATCGCCGTAGCGCTCCTTGGGCAAGATCGTTTGCCTCAACTGCCCCGTAAGAAGGTTATTTCAGGCGTTGGCATGCCGCTAATTGCCGTCGCCAAAATTATAAAAAAAACATTACTTGGCACATTTCACGCTATTTTTTAATGTTCAGTGGGATATTTTCAATAACTGCCATAAGCTGTAGCCTAGTCATTAGGTGGGCTTACGAACATTAAATTTCGGCGGTTGAAGTGAAGAACTCTGCAAAGGTAACGTTGCTCAGTTTCAATACAACTGCTGTTTTTCTGCATGACGTAATGGTGTCGGAAAATGACGTTCTTGAAGCGGGATTGTGCAGTTGGTGTGCTTGCGTGAGTAACTTTGAGCTCAGATTGTTGGTTTGAACTGCAATAGAGTGAATCAGAGCCATCCGATAGGCAGCGTGAATTTCATAAAAGTCTCCTTTGTTCAATGGTATACGTAACGTTTGCAGTCATAGAAAAATTCATTTCAACAAGAAAAGCTTATGAAAGGTGTTGCTCTGATTTTGAAGAATTTGAGGAAAAAAACTTAGTCTGCAAACCTAACGCAAGGGCAAACGATATGTTTGGATATGATTGTGGTTAAGGCTTTTATTAAAAAGGGCGTTAATCGATATGGCTGTACAGCTTGGCAGTGGCTGTACTGAATAAAGTTCTTCAACACAATTACCGTCGAACGTAAGACGTTTTAATCACTGCTGATCATCCAAAAGGCCTATGGCCCACCTGGCATGGTTTGGTAATACAGTTTTCGAAATAGACGTCTGATGTTAAACAGTCCCGTCGCAACGGGGGGCTTTGGTGGGCTTAGTCACCCCCAAAAAAGCTCCAAGCCTCCCCCGACGTCAAATGTCACTATATATCAGTGGACTTTTTGTCAAATTTTAGAATGTCAACCTCCCCTGCACAAACGTAAAGTCTCCCAACTGAAGACCTTCTGGCGATGGTTCTGTTGATAACGAACAAAGGCAAGGAATAAAACTATGCACGTGTAATTGTAAGAATCCCAAACCAACAGCTAGACCAAGTGCGCAAGTCACGATGAAGACTGCAAGCCAGCGCTTCTCAAACATAACCGGTTTTGAACCTGTTTAAGATAATTTTTCCAAATGGGTCCCCGCACCTATAGAGAGCTCCGCGCAAGTTCCGACAGAGTTAACGTTTGTATATGCACATGTGAAGAAAGCAAAAAATAGAAAAATTTATGATGAGAAAGGTGGCTACAAGCAGAAAAAGCAAGACTCATAATCGACAATGAAAAGCAAAACTCATTTCAGTTTGTGAGTGTTTGGTTGTGATTTTCAAGATGATTATTAATCCTAATATCTTTAAATAAACACACAACATGATCTTTCATTTTAAATTTTTGTAAGCAAGTTTGAGGGGAAAGGGCGGCACTTTTATAGTCAGCCCCGAGCGGCACTTAGCCTCGCTACGCCACTGATCACATTACAAGATTATTTTTGTATTAAAACAGTCATGAATGTAATGAATGTAGCTGCAGTGTGCTGCTATAGTGGACACATTAGTGCTTTAATGTTTTGTGCATTCTTACTGCATAATTCCCAGTAATATTCCATTGGTGATTCAACGTGATGTACTTGTTTGCGAACAGTCCGACCGTCGACATGTTAGCCTG
>Ga0210059_1004457_pt1 | contig 22589 bp, 19 predicted proteins | sample Ectturendosymbi2_FD_188042 | JGI IMG/M metagenome (GOLD analysis project Ga0210059, IMG submission 188042) | Ecteinascidia turbinata endosymbiont from Florida, USA - Sample 2 (SPAdes) (version 2) | ecosystem: Host-associated > Tunicates > Ascidians > Unclassified | place: Key West, Florida...
CTACTTTTTTCCAGTTGCAATCGAAAGCACTGGTGTGTACGGCTAGTCCACTGTCCCCTTCTTGAGCTGTCTCGCAAAGAAACTCATTGACATTTAAGGCGACCCCAAGGAGCAATAGTGGCTCCATCAGCGCCTTTCTCTGGCCATGGTCAGAGGGAACACCGCCAGCATATTGGTCTGTGTGCAATTTTGATCTGATTTTAGCCACCCTCAGTGCATTAACCAGAATTCCTGACCGTCACTTGCTTCCCTTCAATGTATAGCCATCACCTTTTGAATGTCTGTGTTTTCTGTGAGATTTATTGTCTTCAGTATGTTTTTTATGCTTTCTGTAAAGCCTCTGTGCAGTATTGTTTTGCTCCCCTTTTCAGCCATCCTGACTAATCTCATTTTGTTTATTTTTCATGTGCAAAAAAAAAAATTCTTGACACTTACATTTACTCATCCTGGATGCCCCAGCGGCCTTTCATATAAGTAGCTTTAGATATTCTACATTATAATAAGCCTACAATATCTCTGAAACTTATTCATGCACGAATTTGCTCGTGAAGGCAATGTGACCCATTAACTGGCTCTGTGATGTAACAGTTACCCTATGCAACAGTAGTTGTCACCTTTTCCGTGCTCACACTTTTGGAGATTTTGACCCTAGATTAGAACATTTGACCCTTTTTAGGGATATTTGAGGGATTTGGCAATTTTTGAAAGGCAGTAAGCAAACTTTAGCCTTGGGCAAGCTTCTGAGGAATCTGCCTGCATTCTGCTTTTATTCTTCTGTGACGATTGAAACTTGCAAGCGTATCTATTTTTCATAGTTAAAGGCCATGAAGATGGCGGCAAGTAAATCGTCACAGTTTATTGACTGGGCAAACTAGTTTCGCGTTTTCCGACGCATCATCAGTCCTGTAAATGTAAGACAAATCTATCTCACAGGCGAAATGTTGGCACTTGAAACAAGTATAACTGTGGCTAGTTACAACAACATTACTAAAATTTTTTTTGAAGCTAAAAGGCTGACCTTCCCAGAGCCTCATAAATCAGTCACTGTTAAGAAAATCTGCATTTGGCAGCGGTCTAACAAAGACACTTTTCCTGTGGAGATAACACATGTGCGAGATGACGAATGCCAGAGAGAAGCCACGTGATAAACAGAGCGTAACAGTTCACGATAAATTAAGAAAGGCCGAGCCTTTCGACATACATTGGAAACGTGCAATGAAGCTAATTTTTAGTTATTCCTTGTTCCAAACACAACTTCTTTGATTGTGGGACACTTCGTCAATTCTTCCTTTCCTGTCTCAAAGTTCTTTTAGTAAATGTCAACATTTGCAGAAAACAGTAGTGGCAAGGATTCTCTCAATGGATTGAAGACAGTAAGCAAACTTTAGCCTTACGGCAAGCTTCTGAGGAATCTGCCTGTATTCTGCTTTCATTCTTCTGCGACGATTAAAACTTGCAAGTGTATCTATTTTTCATAGTTAAAGGCCACAAATATAAATCAGTCACAGTTTAATCAGTTTTTTTCAAGTTTTGATCGTCGCAGAAGAATGTAAACAGAATGCAGGCATGGCTTCTCTCTGGCATTCATCATCGCGCACGTGTGCTATCTCCAGAGGAACAGTTCGTTAGACTGCTACCAAACGCAGATTTTCTTAACAGTAGCTGGTTGATGAGGCTCTGGGAAGGTCAGCCTTTTAGCTTCGAAAAAATTCCAGTAATGTCGTTGTAACTAGCCACAGTTCGTGTGTTTTTCTTTACCTGTTTTCAAGTGCCAACATTTAGCCTGTGAGATTTGTCTTACATTCACAGGACTGATAATGCGTTGCAAAACGTGTAACTAGTTTCCCCGTCAATAAACTGACTGATTTACTTGCCGCCATCTTTCGAAAGGCAGTGTCTATTTTGCCGCCAGGATGGCAGCAGCAAAAGGCTTGGTAGAAATGAAGTAATTGTAAGTAAAAGATGAACCTACAACCTAAACCTAACCTTAAACCTAACTGTAGCCCTAACCTGACGCTACAGGTAACGCTCACCTAACCCTAACGTAACACTAAGTTAACGCTAACCGAACCCTAATCATTATCCTATCCTTAATCCTAACCATAACCTAACCCTCACCTAATGCTAAGGTAAGCTAACCCCAATCCTAACGTAACCCTAACCTAACAACAGTGACCCTAAACGTAACACCTAAGCGGAGCCTGAAAAAAAGCAAAGAAAAAAAACAAAATGGAAGTTGGGCAAGGTGGGAGTCGAACCGAAAACCATAGGCATAGCAGCCATAACACTTAACTGTTACACCACGAGCAGGACGGTTTTTCCTGACAAAGCAACCTTTTTGTTGGCATTATGTCATGCCACGAGACCAAATGTTCGACTGGCTACACAATAGCTCCAGCCGATATGTTGCTGCCAGAACATCGCTGGTAAAATAGATGCTACCTTTTCTAAAAACTGCATAGTATGGGGAAAATGCGTAAAATGAACTGTATTTTAATTTTTTAAGCGCCTCAGGTTTCAAGCAATGTGGAACATGACACCAGGCTGTACTCTTGTCATAGGCTATGTGACTGACAATATATTTAACCAATGCACAAGGTAACACTGCACAACGGACGGAACAATGAATCTTACAGAAAGAACAAGGATTCGGAAGGAAAAAGCTACATGTGATTCAGGGCAAGTGGTAGGCAATGATGGTGGTCAGTACATTAGAAGCCACTAGAAAAAGAACAGGTAAAAGTAGATCAAACTTGCACACAGGCCAATATGCTGGCAGCGTTTCCACTGACCACAGCCATGGACAGACGCTGGTGGAGCCACTGTTACTCCCTGGGGTCACCAGACGCATCAACAAGTTTCTTTGCAAGACCACTCAAAAAGGGGGCAATGGACTTGCTACACGCACCAGTGGTCTCAATTGCCACTGGTTGAAAGTGGTAATTGCTTTGGAAGTCATGATATTTTTGGCATTTTGCGGCCTCAGCCTTTGTGGCAGCAAAACCAGCCTGTCTGGCAGAGTGTTTATAGTGGCCCTCATCAACCATTTTGCCGTAGCAGCATTTTGTGCTTTAAAAGATTTTGGCACCAGTTCGGAGGGCGATCGCAATACGGAGCTCATTAGGACTGAGCAAGTTTCCAATGCTAGCAATTGGGAATGCTTCTGATCTGGTTTTAGCTATCCCCAGTATATTAACCTCATCATCAATGAGGTGTGGCACTCTGAAAATCTCCCCGAGGACTGGACACGCGGAATCATATTGCCATTCTGGAAAAGGTGACAAGCTGGTCTGCAGCAATCACCGAGGTATAACTCTTCTCTCCATTCCCGCCACAGTTTTTGCCCGTGTCCTACTCAGTTGCTCGCTCCCAGCAATCCGCTGCTACAGGCGACCACAGCAAGCCGGTTTCATGCCAAACTGCTCAACGATCGACCAGATATCTGCTCTTCGCCTGATCATTGAGAAGACTCAAGAGTTTCGTAAGGGCCGTTGCTTGTACATTGCTTTCATCAATCTGAAAGCTGCGTTCGACTTCGTCGACCATGCCTCGTTATGGGCAATTCTGGCATGCATTGGTGTGCCTAGCAAGATCCTAAGGCTGTTCAAGAAGCGCTTCGGAGACTCAAAGGTTTAACATCAACAGTGGCGTTAGACAAGGATGTGTAGCTGCTCCAGACCTTATCAACTGCGTTGTTGACCACCTCATGTCACGGGTTTGCGCATAGATCCCGGCCGTATCTTTTGCCAACCTCCATCTTGCTGATCTCGAATACGCTGACGACACCATCCTGTTGTCCAATGACATCGAGAAACTCATGGCTGCCCTTTCAGTTTACGATCGCGAATCACCCAAACTGGGCTGGAAGGTCAGTTGGGTGAAAACCAAGCTTATGCATGTTGGTGAAGGCTCCGATCCTCCATCTCTAAACATCAATGGGAATGCTGTGGAATTTGCAGATTTATTTGTGTATCTGGCTTCGACAGTTACCAACAGTGGTGACCTTAAACCTGAAATCGAGCGCAGACGTGCACTATCATCAAATGTGATGCAGGCACTCTGCAAGCCATTGTGGCGCCAGCAGTCCATTTCGTATACCACCAAGATGCGTGTATACAATGCTGCAGTCCTGTCTGTGCTGCTGTACGGCACACAGACCTAGCCTCTCACTGGAACCCTATCCTCAAGGCATGACAGCTTTGACAGTAGGGCTCTCAGATCGATTCTTGGCATTCACTGGCATGACCTCATCTCAAATGAAATGGTGCGAGCCCTTGCCGGACAGCCCCCGGCCTCCTCTCTGGCTACCTGCTGCCGGGTCCGCTGGTATGGACATGTGCTTCGCTGGCCACCGCACCATCCTTCTCGGGCTATCCTGGTCTTCAACCCTGGCTCGTTCGGCTGGAAATGATTCCGGAAGCCCCATGCACCCGTTGGTTCGAAGTTGTCAAACGCGATCTTGACCAGCTCAGCCTCGATCCAGCCGCAATTGAACCCCTCGCGCAGGACGGTGATAAATGGCAGTCTCTCGTGAATCTGGTTGACTCAATGCACAATGTGCCGACGGGCGCCGTTCAGGAGACACGATGATGATGATGAGTATATTAACCAGTGCTGCTGTCTGCTACTTGCCTTTTTTCATGAAATAGCTATTGTTTCCCAAATGCTTACACTTCCTGTAAGTTTTGTTGTCCCCTTGTGCAATATAATTTACAATTTGTACATAAGAACTTGGGTTAGAAGTGGTTTACAAATTTATACATATAAAAACAAATCTTTTCATAAATAACCTGCCTCACTGGTTTCAAGCAATGTGGAACATTATACCACGTTGTACACTCATCATAGGCTGTGCGATTGACAAGATATTTAACCAATGCACAAGGAAACACTGCACAACTGAGGGAACAATGAATCTTATAGAAAGAACAAGGATTCGGAAGGCAATAACTACACATCGATACATGTGATACAAGGGCAAGTGACAGGCAACGATGGTGGTCAGTACATTAAAAGTAACTAGAAAAAGAACCGGTAAAATTAGATTAAACTTGCACACAGGCCAATATGCTGGCAGCGTTTCCGCTGACCACAGCCTGGGACAGATGCTGGTGAAGCCACTGGCACTCCCTGGGATCGCCAGACCCCACCAAGATTCATTGTAAGACCACTTAACAAAGGGGCAATGGACTTGCCACACACACCAGTGGTCTCAGTTGCCACTGGTTAAAAGTGGTAATTGCTTTGGAAGTCATGGTATTTTTTGGATTTATCATTTTGTGGCAGCAAGCCAGCCTGTCTGGCAGAGTCTTTGTAGTGGCCTTGAGCAAAAGTGTCCACAACTGTTGCATCCCACACTAGGCTAAGGCCTCCGTACCAGAGGCGCAAAGTCAGGCCATCCCCCTCCTTTTGTCATTTGTCAAGCCGACAGGCTCCAAGGTAGAGTGGAGACTGATGCAGATCAATGACCTCTTCAGGATGGTTTGATGGCTGAATGTTTTGGGAAGCGGCCTGCATTTTTAGTACAGGAGAGGTCATGGAGTCCCAGCTCATCAACAATTTTGCAACATCGGCATTTTGTGCTTTCAAAGAATATGGCACCAGTTCGGAGGGCGATCACAATCAGATTTTAGATTTTGAGCTATAGGGCAATATACAACTAGGTAAATACTGCAGATTACTTCTCCAAAGTTTTGATTGAAATCCTGTTCACTAACAGTTGAATACAGTTTTTTACAAAACTGCCCTTCCAAAGCTAAGTCCACACAATAGTGCTGCTTTTTTGTCTTCGGCAAAAGCTTCGCAGAGATTTTCCTGAAAATCTAACTTTCTAACATATACACTAGCATCATTAAATTATACGCTGTCTGTTTCTGAATACGTAACAACCAACGTTAAAGCAAAGCCCGTTAAATTTCTGCATGAAACAAACCATGGCTGTACTATGGTCTCTCACATGTGCAGCTGAAATACTCTTACTGTTACAAGAAAATAACCTTTGTAACAGTATACCACACAGGGTAAAATGTCGGACAAAAGCAGTTAACCATCTTTCATGCTCACTAGAAACTTGAAAAATGCTAAAAATTATTTTACCAAAGCTAAAATTTATAAATTAACAGAATGAGTGATACCACACCACTCTGTTTCAACATGAACTTGGCTATGTGTAACCAGCCATCTTACATGAATAGCTCTTCACACAAAGTGTGACAAACATCACTTTTATTTTTGAAACCTCTCTAAATACAAAACCTAAAGAGAAAAAAGTGGGGGACATAGCGTATTATATCCCCCTACCTGAAAAAGTAGGGGGAACATGTCCCCTACCAAATTACGCCCGTGGTCATGACTTATGAGGTATATCCACCTATTGCACAAATGATATGACTGGTGTCATGCCATTGACATCATGATTCAGTTTTACAGAATTGTGGGTCTGGGAATTAAACTGATGTCAATGTCCATCCTTAATAAATTAAATCAAGTATGGCAAATGTTACATTGTATATATATATATATATATATATATATATATAAATTGTATATATATATATATATATATATATATATGTATACATGTTGAAGAAGATCTGACAATTTTTCATTAATAGTGTTTGGTGTCTACTGATAAATCGATTCAGTAGATCATTGTTTTCTGAAAACATTTTCATTCAAATGCAATAATAGGAGTTAGTGACCAGTTCATTTAGTGGTTAATAACTTTAATTATTGCATTTGGGTATGTGCTAAATTCAGGCATGCCATCTGTATGAGATATGGATGGACATAAATGGCACAACTAATCATTGTGCTTGCAGAGAAGAAAACTATGGATCACAGCCTTGTATGCAAAATGGATAGATGGATAGAAGTTATAAGCTCCCTTGATTGTAAGCCACACGAAATGATGAAAAAAATTTTATAAGTCGTGGCTGTACTTTGAAATCTCACATGAGCCACTTTTCTTCCATCTCTTCACCACCATATCTCGCCGGTCGATTAAGCTAGAGAGCTGTTCAAAACCTTTAAAGATGCAAGAAGTTTTCTAGTTTAGCTTTCAAAAAAAGTTGGAAAGTTTGGGATTTTGTTTTTTTGTGGGTGATGTCATAATGGGGTAGGTTTAAGCAGTTTTGGCTAAGGTCACCAGGCCCTGGGCGCCAACGCCAAGAACCAATTTCTTGACCCAATTTTTATGTGGAAACCAGGCTATAATATGACACTTTACAGCCTTGGGTAGGCCATCTAACATTTCTGGTTTAAAAGTTATGGCCAAAAAAACACTGTTTTTCCACAATGCAAAGAAGTGGCTTTTTGGTTTCCACTAAAAACTTAAGTCAAAAAATTGGCTCTTGGCGTTGGTGACTACAATGGTGCCTCGGCCAAAAATGTGCAAACCTTCCCCAATTATGATGTCACCCACAAAAACTCAAAGTCCAAAACTTTTCAATTGAAAAAAAACTAAACAAGAAGACTTCCTACATTTTCAGAGGGTTTCAGCAGCTTTCTAGCACAATTGGCTAGCGAGTTATGGTGGTGCAAAATGACGCAAGAAATGTGGCTTATGCAGGTCTTCACGAGATGTCTATCAGCTCCAAAGGTGTTCATTTGAAAAAACACATCAGGCCTACATATACTAGTTATATATCATCATACAATGCAAAGGACCGCACTAATTATATATTAACATGCAATGGTCTACCCAGCATTTTTGTTTTTATATATCTGTATTGGTTTGTTTCATTTCACAATTGCTTATATTTAGTAGTGCAAGTAAAACAGTTTTATAAAATGTTTTGCCTTGTTATCTTGATACATTGAGACATGTCATTGTTACACTTAGGATACTATATATCATTTCGTTTGCCACTAGTAGTGACCACAGCACAATTGGCCTTTGAGAGCTTCACTCACAGCATACAGTGCTATGTAGTGGATACATACTGTGTATGAACCAATGGCATTTTTGCTGAGATGAACTAACTTTTTTATGTTCATAGTTAACAATCTTTTCTCTCGCAGTCTTTGCTTTTGCGAATAATCATGTTCAACTTTTTATGCAAATTGTGTTTGATTTTTCTGCTTCCTGTCATTGCAAGTGGAAGATGCCCTGAAAAGTAAGTGACACCCATTGTTTTTAGGGAATGCAGTTTAAAATTTTGTAAAATATATTGAGTTTTTGTTTAACTTGTTACTGTGTATAACTTCTAAATACATCTACTATATAAAAGTTTTTGAATAGAAAAATGTTTTCGAATTTGATGTAACAGGACAATTTGTAAAAATATGAAAACATGTGCAGTCTTGTCTTATTGGGAAGTTGCTAGTGGTTGAAGATCTTTGTGATTAATGATTTCATCATCTGTAAAATTTTAGTTTGGTTGAAAATCATCGCAGTATCAATCCTGCCACATACAGTAGAATATGCAAACTGACCTAAAAAAAATCTCATGAAAATTAATTAAAATCCTGCAAAATCCAACAAATGTCAAATCAAGATTTTTGTTGGACCTAAACCTTGGCCTGCACATGATTGCTCCCTTAAGTTTTTGTTATCTTGATATGCTTTTTCCAAAGTATGGAGTCAAGTGACTCCCTGGCCTGGATGCAGAAGGAATTTCAACAGACTGATCAAGAGGAAGTAATGTTGGGTGCCCATCACACCAGATTTGATGCCCCAGACATTTATCTGTGCAGCCTCTCAAGGATAATGTATACAGTATATATAATAATAAAACTTTCAAATAATTATTGATCAATCACAATAAAAGTCAGGAAAATTAATTAGCTTTACTGATAATTTTGTCAGTGTATGCAAGTTTATCTCCAGTACTGCAGAGCCCACTTGAAGGATATTCTAGATTAAACAACTTCAATGCAAAGTGATGAAAATAAGGGAAACTTTGGGTAATTTCAAGTAGAGCAGCAAAAATCTTACATTTGCTAAACTTTCATAGGATTTACAAACTTTAATCAGGCTCTACTGGCGCTAAAAACATAGAAACATGTTAAAAACTTGCCAACGTTTCAACAGTTGATACAACTGTCTTCATCAGGGCTAAAAAACGAAATGCCGTGACACGCGAGCACGGATGTTATAAAAAGTGTTTTTTTTTCATTTTTTGACGTGTTTTTATGTTTTTAGCGCCAGTAGAGCCTGATTAAAGTTTGTTTATCGAATCCTGGCGTCTCCGAAGTAGAAAGATGTTCAAAGAAATTAAAGAGTCGTTCGACTCTGCTGTAGTTCGGGAACTCAGAAGCTATACCAAGACGAGCCTTTGCATTGTGAGACATAAAACTCATCTACATTTTAACCATGCTTGCCTAAAGCATCAAGTTTTACCGAAAAGTCTGCGCTCGAAACCGCTTCTTAACTCAGCAGAAGGGATGAAGATAGTTGTATCAACTGTTGAAACGTTGGCACGTTTTTGACGTGTTTTTATGTTTTCAGTGCCAGTAGATATGATTAAAGTTTGTTTATCGAATTCCTGGTGTCTCCGAAGTAGAAAGATTTTCATAGGATTCCATAGAAGTTTTTTTAGTTCTGTTTTGTTTGGTCACATATGCATAATGCAAAGACAACTACTGATGGTCTGAGCAGAAAATGTTTGAAACTAAAGTAAGGGCTGATCCTTTATCTCAAAAAAAATGCAGAAAGCTATACTTATGTCAGGTTTTCACTTTGATTCAATTTTTACTGTGTATGTGTTTCCAAACAGGATTATTGATTTCACTTGTGTTTTTGGTGATGGTTACAGCTTTGAAACTACTTTGTCAAGTGTTCATGCTGTTTTTTTTTGCATTTGTATATTATAGTGGAATTGTAGTTTTTGATTTCTGTATTGATAATGATTTGTGTTAAATACTGATTCAATATAATTCGCCAAAATTGCCACTTCAAGGAGTATATAAAATGATGACTTTGGCAAATAACACATTACTATGCACAAGCCTGCGCAAACTTCTAAACCATTTGTTAAAAAATGAACATTTGAGAAATGAAGAACGGCAAAAGGAAGTATTTTTGGATTACTATATAACATGGGTAGCCAACATGTTGATTGTGATTGACAAGTGTCAGTTGGTCGATTGCACCTGATTTTGCTTTGAATTGACAAGATACCTACCCACAAAGAACATTTTTCATTCAGTATTTCAGAAAGTACATAAAAATGAAAAAAAAAAAACATTTTGTGACATTTTGTACTTGTGACTTTGTTACCGATTGGTCAATCGTGAGTTACCAAGAAATTTTCTAGTTTATCCCAATCGAAGACAAGTTGACCACCCTTGCTATATAATAGCAAAGTGTTTATTTAAACACAAGAAAACACAGTCTTGTGCAAGAATGTGTAAAGCTACGCTACAACAATGTCCTTCTCTACTCAATAACAACTTCGGCACAAGTCAGGTGATAGCTTTTGTCAGGGGCGGCTCATCTAGACGGGCTGCAGCCCTCCCTGAAAAATGTAAGGCAAAAGATTCTACCAAAGAGCCAAACTCGCCTTAAGTCTGAATTTAGTTACAAAATTTCACAACACAATCATTTTTGGGACTTCCGAAACCATTTTGGTTCGACGTTTCCTAGGAATCCAACAAAACCAGTGTTTTGCTCGTTTCCAACGGCGTCGCTTATGCGATGACGTTTTCAGCACACTTGCCAATAACTTTGGCGATTTCGGGGCTGTCTTTGGCACAGCCCTGAAGGAAAGAAACCAAACAATTGGCTACAAGGAACATGATGGTATATCCGTCTATCGCAAAGCGTTTTTCTTATTTTGACAATGAATTTTTAAAGAAAAAACGAAGGAAACATGATCTTGACTATTTTTCACTACCTGATTTTCTTGGATATTGAATTTTATAAAATTAAGTTTAACAGTGCTTTTGCTAGTACTCTGGCGATATTGGCGGCATTGTATTCAAATCTAGTCGCCAATCTCAGGCTGCGAAAATACAGCCCTTCGTTTATCTGCAACACTGCAGCTTGCAAAAGTAAACTGTCTAGGGTTGGTGTTTGAAGATGTACAGCAGTAGTTGCTGGATATCATTCTTGTACAACAAAAGGTTTGACTGATTCAAAACATTGAAATGTGAAAATTTTGAAGCATGAGAAATCTGGCAAGCCTATAAGCATTCAAGTAGACCTTTAATTTTTTTGGTAAGGTGAACATTGCAGCTGTGATTGATTCAGGAAATTTTGTGTAAAATCATAAACTGTTTGAAATTTTTTGGAAAATTTAAACTTCATTTGAAAGAACATGATTCAAGTACCAGCTCAAAGAAAGTGACTCTAGCCTAGGTCTGCTACCATGACACAGTTTGAATAAAATGCTAAGCTTTGTCTTGTTAACAATAGCGCCTTAGTAGTTGAGCAGAATGGTCTCAGTTTTGTATGCGAGTGGTGCTGGGTTTGACTCTCGACTTTGCAGCTTTGGTGGAAGTGGTTATGCATCATACTTTTGATGAGACCAGCTTCTTTCTTTTGTGTTATGTTTACGCTTACGGGTTTGGGTTTGGTTTCATTAAGCTTAAGTGAATGTTTTCTATGTATCAATAAGGACAACTGAAAATGCAAGTTTGATAAGATTAGGACTGCTGGAGTGACTGGAAACGCCACCAAACAGCCAGGGCGACAATCCCATATGTTCAACCAGGGATGAAATTTCGCAGCCCTCCCAGTCATTTTCACCACGAGCCGCCACTGGCTTTTGCAACTGTTATACCTAGGCTGCACCACCTGGCAGTAGCACGGCTAACTGAAGGGAAACTAAAACTGATAAAAGCAGTGTGTACGAACAATGTGGTGATGGGTCTGTAAACATGCATTGTGATGCACAATGGGGTGTGTTGCATCAGCAAGAATTTACAGTTAGCTAAAACTGTGATTGTAGCAGAGTAAAGGTTTGCAATGTAAATATGCTGGAACAGTTTTTGGTTGTCTGACCACTTGAATGAAAATTATTGCACTCATAGTCAGCAAGGATGGTGGTGAACCAAGCAAATAAAGGAGCTAGGTGAAAGACAATTTTACCAAGCTGTATAACACAGAAAACAATAGGCTCTCAGTTTGGACCAAGCAATATGTGATGATTTATGTGACCTGGTGAAAGGTGACTCAGATGAATTCTACTATATGATGGTTGGTTGTTTTTTTACAGATGCAACTGCACAACAGAGATGTACAATTGTCATGGTGCGGGGTTCATATTCATGATTAAGAGCATCGATAATGGCATTCGTGCAGTTGACCTTAGTAGTAACAGCATTACCAATGTTACATCAGTAAGTTCTGATATGCTGATTTGTAAGGGAAGAACATGTACAATGCTTGACAAAATATTATGAGAAAAATTTGCAGTGCAGATGTTGCAAAAATGTTCATTTTGTTTTCATTAGAAAGACATATGGCTTTTAGTGCTGATCACTTATTGTTTGAGTTATGAAGATGTTGTTTATTGAATATTTCATGGCCCAATATTATTTCAGTTATTTATTTCTGGTGGTTTGTGCAAAGATTCATTTACTCATCTTGTAATGACATGTATCTTGTATTTTTCTTCTACCCTTGAAATGTGCTTCAAAGGTTTTTGTAGGTGCTGTGTTGATACGTTGCTTAACGAAGTGCATCATGGCTATTGCAAAAGATGTGTCAACAAAAGGTGGTGCCATATATTTAAAAAATTGTTGATTTGAAGCTTGCTGTATATAGCAAAATGGCAGAACCTTACCACATTAAAGATATATACATAAATAATAGCCAAGAAGCAGACCTTTCTCAATCCATTTAGTGTTTGTCTGAGACCACTTCAGACTTTTTTTCCCTGCTTTCATCAATCAAGGACATCATATTAGTTAAATTAAGACTTTGGCTGCCGGTCTATGAATATATCGTACTTGGAAATCAGGGGAAAACCATGGATATTTCGGTTGTCTCACCAACCGCATAGCTGCTCAGTGGATTGTGCTGGAGTGCTGTTCAAACCCTCAAATGACTCAAAACGTCCTTGAGTCTGCAATGAAAAAATATTTTTTTGTGTTTTTGGTTTTGAGTTTTTTGTGAATGATGTTATAAGTGAGGTAGGTTTCTGGCCATTTTTGGCTGCTAGTATCTTACATGGGCCCAACCACCAGACAAAAGTATTTCGCTCAAGTTTTCAGTGTAAACTAGGCTGGAATTCGACCCTTATGAGACCTTGAACAACTTTCTAATGTTTCTGGTTCAAAAGTTATGTCCTGAAATAAACAATAATTATCTAATTATTAGATAAATTAGTAAGTTTGTTGTTTTTAGGTCATAACTTTTGAACCTGAAACCTTAACAAGTCATCCAAAATATCAAAAAAATAGGATTCTAGCCTAATTTCTAATAAAAACTTGAGCGAAATACTACCATCTAGCAGTTGGGCACGGCTTGTTCTGAATTCTCTTACCCAAACATTTCGTGAATATGTAATTTTGTGGAAAATATTTTAGAATTAAATACTGTAGACCTCAATCTGGATTAGATATGACGATTTTATCCAGTTTAGGCAAAGATCCAGATTTAGTGATTATGGTTGTTTCTAGCCTGACATCACCTAAGTACTGAGTTATCGGTGAAAATCGCTTAAATTGAACACATTTACGACCCAACAGCAAAACGAATTTATTGATGTGTTTGCAATGGTACACCATACTAGTAACCGCCATATCCAGGCAGTTATGAACGATCTGAAGTTCATAATTTTGGATTGCTTGGCTGCGAAGAAGTCTGGGATTTTGGACTGATGCAGTAGTTTCTGCAACTGGTCCATAAGCAGTCACTCTATTTGGAATGTAATGCCCTCCAGACATTTTACCGGGTACAACACACTCGTGGATAATGCTCTACATACACAAACTCAACACTGATCAATAGACTGAAACCATGGTGTGGCTGCGTGCCTTGAACAGTATGTTCAATGTGTATTTCTATGCCTGTGTGTGACATAATAATTGTCTCTATGATTAGTCAAATGTTGCGCACAGTTGCAGCTGTTGCTATGATAATTGCATACGCTCGTTGTTGACAGTGAGCACTCTTGTGTTGCATGCTATTGTCAGGCTTGCATGAGGCAGAAGTCCGACATAAAATTGTGAATACTTGTGCTAAAGACAATAAAAACTGCTGGACTTATGTTAGCTGACATATTACGACTTTGAGTGATTGCATTTACTCGGTTTTTGTTTTATGACAATGTCAGCCACTCAGAAAAAAATAAAAAGTAGTGGTCTTTCAGCTTTTGCTCAAGACAAGTAAATTTTTGCCAGTGAGTGTTTGTCAGGATAACCTGCTAGTATGGTGCACCTTTAGAGCTAAGTTAACTTCGAACTATGCAGCCAAAGGTATTGTTGCAATTGTTTGTGCTTTGAGTTTTGGTATGTTTCAATTTTTTTCAGATTCCTGAAACTGATTCATTAACATTTTTGAATTTGTCAAGCAATGGAATCACATCACTGATGTATGATGCATTTGATAACCTTGATGATTTAAAAACTTTGATTTTAAGTAATAATTCAATTTCAAGTGTAACTGATGACATTTTTGAATGGAACCCATTGGAACTAGAGGTATGGGAGTGCAGCATTAACTCCTTTTGCAAAATTTCTTTGCAATTTTTCTATGTTTGATAAGGTTTCAGGATTGACGATGTATAGAATTATGTGAAATCGATTTCCTATCAAAAAGTTGCCAATAGATTCCTTGCTTATAAATCTCACATGTGAAGAGTAGTTACTTTAAAAGGTGTGTTTTTTTCAATTTCGTCTATTGTTATGCCCAACATGTTTTCCTCAAGTTAATTTCTCTTTGCTTTTTCCTACATTTGCCAGTTTAATTTGTATTGCTTTTTTCATTATGCTGGCTTACCACCTTTTTCAATCCTTGGGTTGTAGCTGATTCTGAGACAATATATATATCACTTCTACTATTCATCAATAATTTGAAATTTTAAGTGTTGTTGTTCAAATATTTAAGTCAAAGACTGTTACATTTCCAATGGTACTCTCTGAACCATTTTTTGCTGTTTGGCCTCCCTCTTACAATATGTTTCAAAGAGGTTATATTCTGCTCAGTATTAATGTTACAGTTATCTATGTTCCTGTGTTTTCTTGCAAGCATGTATTGAATTTCAGTGAACTTTCTTATTTGCCAATCTATCCAATCTATCACCTATATTAAAATGAGAAGCAATGCTTTCTTTCTGTGCCTTGTACTTTCTTTGATAAAAACCTAAAGTTGCTGTGCCAGTCGTTCAAAGATATTTGAAACATAAATACCCCTTCAAGGGGACAGCTTGTTATTTCATTTAGATTTTTTAATGAAGTTTATGTTTCTGTAAGAAATATTCATTACTTAATTTGTTATTGCTGAAAAATTTATATTTTATTTTTAAAATTAATGATATCTGTATTTTGTTTAGGAGCTGAAGTTGGACCATAATAAACTCACCTACATACAACATTTCTTGTTGTATGATTTGGAAAAGCTCACAAAATTGGACTTAAGTTTCAATCGAATATCTTTTATCCACACACATGCTTTATCACATTTGAAGAATTTGAAGGAGTTGAACTTGGCTGGCAATCACCTGGCTACATTTGACAGAGGCTGGCTGAAAGGCTTGCATGCTAACATGTTTGAGGCAGGCCAATTTTTTCACATGCTGTTTAACCTGATATATTTTGATTGTTTAAAAGTGACATCAGGGCTGGTTTCCTAAGCTCTTATGCTACCTGTTTGTGCATGGTACCACACAAACGTGAGATTAATGTAACTTTAGCTAGATGATGTTTCAGTATTTTATGTGAATGTGTTAGTTACACCTTTGTTGCCGGGTGCATTTGCCTGTAACTCCTGTATTTTCGCACCACTTTGCAACTCCATAATTTGCTGGTCGATTTCTACTCGAGAGCTGTTCAAACCCTCGAAAGACTCGGCAAGTCTTCTACCTTGCAATGAAAAAATATTTAAAGTTGTGGATTTTAGTTTTTTTTGCATGCATGACATCATTAGTGAGGTAGGTTTTAGGCCATTTTGGCCAAGGTTACCTGGCCCTGGGACTCAACTGCTAGGTGGAAGAATTTCGCTCAAGTTCTTAGTGGAAACTAACTAAAATCTGAGTGTTTTGAGCCTTTGATTGACTTTCTAGAGTTTTTGGTTCCAAAGTTATGGTAATTTTACCACTGTTTGGTAGTAACTTTTGCAAAATATTTGTAATAACAAGTTACGGGGTTGCAAAGTGGCGTGAAAATGGCGGCTCAAAATGCATGATTTCAAAGTACGAGTGTCTCTTACACTTGCAGCAAACGTGTTAATAAATGCTTAGATTAAATAATTTACTGATGTTGATCTCAGAGCTGATCCTTTTCTCATCAGTATCTTGAGAGTAATAATGGGAGCAAGATGCCAGTTGCATAATGCAGTCTATTACTGCACTGATTTTGAGTTACATGGCTGATGTCATTGGGTGTGTAGCTGCTTTACTTAACATAAGTTTATCTCTATAAATATCAGGCTCACTTTTCACAAAACCTAAGTCAACCATTTGCAAGACGTTTATTCCCTCTTGCATAGTTCGCCTCACTGTTGGTTTGGATTATTTGTTTGTTGTTTCCACTGAGATGCAGTTGATGCTGATTGTGTATGGGTACATATATCTTACTGTTGCTTGAGTTACTGGAACTAGCAACCATTTTTGTTGCTGCAGCATAGGATTGTTCTACCATTGATCTCATTGCCTGTTGTTACTTCAACTATATCTAGTCAACTGAGTCAGATACTAAGCATGCTTGAAAAAGTTTCATTGACAACATGATCGGTGCTGCAGTCAGGAAACCAGAATGCATTTTGAATAGAGTCTAACATTTTCTCCTTTGATACCTGATAGTTTGAGAAAAGAAAATGTACTGGGTACCAGTCTGGCGCAGTTGGTAAAAATGGTGACAGTCACAAAAACAGGCTGTGTTTGTAGACCAATCAAATGTGACCATCATTGCATTAACACATTCTCAACCAGTGCATGAGATATCTCATGCTTGTGCACCATTGATTGCTTGCTGTTTGTTTGCTTTCGCAACAACTGTAGGGCTGATTTTTGCACTGACATGACAACTGCAAGGCCAATTTTTGCCCTTTCAATGACAACTGCCAAAACATGCTAGTAGGCATGATTGACCTGCCACTCTTTCTTTTTTTGCTGAGACATTTTGGTCACTGAAAGATTTCAGTCATTTGTCTCACAGTTGTATTTAAAACACGCCATAACAGTATTTTTAGCCTACATTTTCAAACTTTCTGACATAAATGACTTGATTTTATTTGGTCATTTCAAAAACGTTTTGGTCTGTGACTGAAAAATGACCAAAAAAACAGTTGTGACTAAACTACTTAGTAGCAAACGTATCAATTAGTATTGGGTGGTTTATCATGATTGATGTCTGTGGAAGTCGCAATTAGATCGCAGAGAGGTGTAGCCTAGTAAATTTGATTACATACAGATGTACCTAGTAATATTGAAAGTGTTAAGTCCGGATAAAACACCATATATATTTAACTGTTTTGCTTTCTAGAGCATCAATGTGAACAACAATCCATGGTCATGTGACTGTGCCATGGTCAAAGGTAAACAATGGATCACTAAAGCAAGTAATAAATGGATTAAAAAGCTGCTACGTAAACAGCTTCTTTGTAAGAGGTATGCATTAGATCTTATGTTTTTCAACTGAAACATCAGTTCTACTTACAATATATGTATCAATAATGTATGCTTTGCCTTAAATTATGCTAATCCAGATCATAGGTTTTTGAAATACTTTCATTAGATTGTTGTTATTTCATGTCTTTTTGCAGTGTACAATTTCAAGCTCCAGCTGACAAGTTCTAGTCCAGGGTTTCTCTGTTGGGACCCAATAGCCGCCAAGGGACCCACATGGTGTTTTGTTGGGGCCCACGAGCAGAGTTCTGCTTAACACATTTGCTGATGGTCTACAAATATATCACTCTTTGAAATTAGGCTATATTCAAGCAGTTTTCACTTGTCTTAGCAATGGCACAACTCCTCCGTGAATTGCATTAGAGAGCAGTTCAAACCCTCAAAAGACTCTGCAGGTCTTCGAGTCAGCAATGAAAACAAAATTTTTGGGTTTCAGGTTTTTTGTGAGTGACGTCAAAAGTGAGGTAGTTTTTTTGCTATTTTAGCACATGTTACCTGGTCTAGGGCCCAACCGCTAGATGGAAGTAGTTCACTCAAGTTTTCATTGAATGCTAGGCTAGAATCCGAGTCTTGTCAACCTTTGATTCATTTTCTACCGTTTCTGGTTCAAGAGTCATAATCTAAAAACAACAAATTACTTAATTATTTGATTCAGTGAATTAAATGCTCATTTTGTTGTTTTTAGGTGATACTTTTGAACCTGAAACCCCAAAAAGTCATACAAAGTATGAAAAGACTCAGATTTTTGCGAAGTTTCCAAAAAAACTAGAGCAAAATACTACCATCTAGCGGTTTGGTCCCAGGGCCTGTGGAAGTGGATCACAAATGCATAAAACTACTCCACATTCGTTTGCACACACATTTGTTTCACACACTCATAAAATGCATTTTCTTCCATTCATTTTACGTTCTATGCATTCTTCCTTAGCTTTTTATTTGTGAGTTACATTGGCAGCAGCAGCAATGTTGCAATTAACTTTGCTGCACTATGTTGAAGAAACAGTATCATAACACAGAGGTTCTCAACCGCTGTGCAGTGAGAACTCGCATACATGCCACAACCCGATAAACCAAACTGAATTTAATAGCTTGTATATGATGTGTAGAACACATTATCCTAGGAAGCAGTTGTCCTATTGCAGTTGTCCTAGGTGGCAGTTGTTCTGGACCAGTTGTCCTGGTTGGTGATTGTCCAGGTGGCAGTTGTCCTGGGTGGTGATTATCCTAGGTGGCAGTTGCCCTAGGGGTCATTCCATATCAAATTTAAGGAAAAAATAAAAATATGTAACGCTATGCTTCAGAATTTCTTTGTTTTTGTATATTTTATTGCTTTTTCGAAATGATGACCAAAGAAAAAATAATTTTTTCAATATCTCATACGGTTCTCGAGTTACAACCTGTTGAAATTTTCACCACTAGGTGGAGATTTAGCATGTGAGCACTCTTTTTTTGCTCATAGGCCAACGCAAATTTGCTTGTATCTTCATAAGTACTCTACATAGATGCACAAAAATTGGTTTCTGGGGGTTTTAAAGGTCAAGGAATCCAAATCTGCAGTCAAAATAACAGAAAAACAACATTTTCATGGAGAAAATAGAGGTTGAAAATTTTGTAACAAATTTTTTAGCTCCAGACTTTGACCTCAAATTGTGAGCTGTTGACGCAACATTGCAAACAATTTTTTTTCTAATTTTGTAGCACTATGCTTGTATTTTCTATTGATATAGGTTTGGTAATTATGTTTTTCAAGGTTTTTGAAGAAATTGAGATTGAAGTTTCATTCATTTTACACAAAGAAACAACATTTTGCTAAAAACATACATTTCAATAATATCTCAAATGTTCACCATAGTGAAACTACTGAACATGTTCTGACAAGTGAGGAGAATAAGCAATTGCATACATAGATCCCACATTATTGTTTAACAAAAAATCATTGCTGTAGCCTGCGCCATAGGGGTGTATATGATAGGTATTCCAATTCTTCCAATTTTTCTCCTTTTCCATTTTGTTCACACAACTTTTTGATCACATTCAGCGTTACAAACGAAACAGTTTCAATGAATGACATTCAAAATCACTTTCATGTCATTTTCATTAATGATGTATTTTGTTCCAAAACTCGTAGCTGGCAGTGGTGTTTCTTCTACACTGGCTTTGTTGTAGAGCTGCCCAAGTTCCAACATGTGTCTTCTCGTTACGGCCATTGCAAAGTTTACTTGGGGACCTAAATTAACTTTGACTTCACTTTGTAGTTAATCCACTTACATGATTCTGACAATCCACCACACTGAATCATATATGCATGCTATATAGTCATTATTTTTTACTTCAATTGCAGACCGTTGGGGATGTTCTTTGAACATCTGCTCCCGGAAAACGTAGGATCTTTACTTGGTTGTTTGATGTTTATACCATTTGAGGAAATTTTTTTCTAAATGATCAAAAGATTTATTTCTTTGGATTGTTTTTCCCATTTTGTGCCTGCGTAGTAGAGCAAATTGTGCCTTCTCTGCAACACATTGAGGTATAAAAAAAAACATTTTGTGTTTGGGATATCACTTGACCAAGTTGACCAAGATGCATCTAGGGTAATCGTAGTTGGATAAGTTACAGCCATCTAAGAACTTTACTAATTTTTGCACATGTTTGTGTTTTTCCGTTATATAGCTGCTCTGCTAAAATTCCTGTGATGCATTTTGAATAATACATTGATAATTTTCTGCGAAATCAAACGGAATGATGCAGGAAATTTCATCACTTCTTTGTGTTATAGTTAGATGCCTTGCTTTGTATTTTGCTATTTATGAGTAGGCTGTAAGTGTATGGATTGATGCATTTAGTTTGTCAATGAATTCTGCCATAAGAACAATGTGAGTTATTAACATTGACCTGTCAGTGGTTTGCCATTGTTGGCATATTCCACTTTCAACCATACATGGTTCTGTTATACATTCTGAAAGGTACTTATGCACCACATTTTCCAGGGCAATTGACGCAGCAGTGTACCATGCCATATCCTATTCTTGCAGTCACACACATCCTTTATCATTAAGTTCTTGTATGGTTCATTAATTTTAGAACCATCAACAAACATTTTGCATTTTGGTGGTCAGTCCATCAAGGTCATTATCTTCTGCATTAACTCTCCGATTTCATCCAGTGATTTAAGCAGAATGCAATTAAGGCACATCAACTTCCACATCAATAACAGAAGCAAAGGATGTTTCCAAATTTGTAACAACATTGTGCAGTTTTTGTTTTGCTTTAGTGCGTTGCTATTTTGGCATATGTGCTGTGCCCAGAAGAGACAAAAGCAATGCAGAAACGCTGTCATCCAGCTTACGTTTAGCTGTTGCTTTTTCAGTTATTATGCAAATGCAGCCACAAATCAGGATGCTTAAATCTTTCTTTCATCATTTTTACAACTGTGCATTCAAAGGCTGAATCTAATAATAGTGGTATCACAAACTGCGTTCTGAAAGCTAGTTTTACATAGTCTGCACAGCAAACGCAAAAGAGAAGCTAAATAACATTGTTACAACTTTGGAAACATCCTTTGCTTTTGTTACTGGTGTGGATGTTGATATTCTTCAACAGACTTCGCTTTCATCAGCAGTTAAAATCTGACCTTGATGTTCCAATGGAAGATTTTAAATGCCAAGATAACAAATGTTATTCACTATAAATGTGGATTGATACTAGCACTGTAGAAGTGGATACCACAGCCATCCTCTGAGTAAGGGCAGATATTAAGAGTTGAAAGAAATGACATGAAAGTGATTTTAAATGCAGAGCAGGCACAAAATGGGAACAACAATCCAAGGAACTAAATACTTTCATCATTTAGAAAAATCATTTGGAAAAAAATTCCTCAAATGCTATACAATTTAAACAAACAAGCAAAGATCCTAAGATTTCTGGGAGCACATGTTCAAAGAACATCCCCAACAGTCTGCAGCCTGTCGTGCACTCGCCTCCGAATTCTATTAAACACTATCTGCAGAAAACCAGGCTTTAATTCACTAAGGACACCGCTCAATCATGGAGCTGAACAAGTGAGCAATGAAACTCTGAAACAAACACAACAGCGTAACTGATCAAATGCTTCCCAGGGCGGGCTAACTGCACACTTGGCAGTATTGCATTCCGAGACCGCAAGCACAACGCAACAGCCGCGCGGCGAACACAGGTGCACAATTAAGGATTGCAAGATTGCAGGCTCCACTACGTGGATTGATTTACTTCGACAGCCTTTAACGGTCCTTCCATCAAAAAAGTAGCGGATTTATGCCGTTTCAGAAAATCTTGACCCAAAATTAAATCAGCACAGAGTTCTTGCACAACGCCCATTTTCAGTTCGTACCAGCGGCTGAACGCTTTTACCGGGACAAGAACAAAACCACGTACCTGCACTGACGTTTCTACAGACGCAAGTGATATACGAGACAATTCACCTTGAGACTTCAGCTTCAGTTTCTTGACTAATTCCTCATGAATGTAGCTTTCGGTCGCACCAGTATCAAGCAGTCCACGGGCAGGGAATTTGTCCACTTCCACATCAATAACAGCAGCCTGCAAACTAGGCGGGGCGCCGACTACCGAAGCATGAAAGCTTTCAGGGAGAGCAGCAACTCTGGACGATAGAGGTTTATCCTTAGACGTGCAAACTCTTGCATAATGACCTTTCTTTTGGCATGTATGACATGTTACATCCCGAGCAGGGCATCGTGAATGTTTGTGATATGGCCTTCCGCAGAAGTAGCATCTTTTGTTTTCCACTGCCGCAGCTAAACCATGTGGTAGAGGGTCAGACACAGGATCGCACGCACTCCCAACGTCAGCTCCAGCTAG
>Ga0210059_1004458_pt1 | contig 22583 bp, 10 predicted proteins | sample Ectturendosymbi2_FD_188042 | JGI IMG/M metagenome (GOLD analysis project Ga0210059, IMG submission 188042) | Ecteinascidia turbinata endosymbiont from Florida, USA - Sample 2 (SPAdes) (version 2) | ecosystem: Host-associated > Tunicates > Ascidians > Unclassified | place: Key West, Florida...
TCCATACATCACAAAAAACAAACATTTTCTTGCGTACTTTATCCGCTTTAGCAAAATTCGATCTTGCAAACCAGGGTGTGCGCCAGCCAGTCCAGCTGCACACCTTCAATGCTCAACTGCCCGTATTTGACGAGACCTTAGCGCAGCCTGATTTTGTTGTTCGTAAATTGCTCTGACGTAGTGATGAGTGTGTTTCACTCCCCTGCTTTAACGCGCAGCCTGATATTTTTGCAGTTATGAACTACTGTGTCGTGGCGTTGAGTTTGTTTTTCTCCGATAGCCTAACTTGGAACGTTGATAGTTTATATTAAGTAGATGTCTTGCAACGACACATAGTTTAAAGCGCTAGATGTCATGCAACGACACATAAAATAAAGGGAGTGGATGCAGTAGCGTAGGAGCACAATCTGCCGCCCCTGGCCCTAGCAGAAAATGCCGCCCCCTCGCGGGCAGTGATATTATATTTATGACGTCATCGTGCTCAGTCAACCATGGTATGATCTTTTGTTTTGAAGACGTTTTTGCAAGAACTTTCGCCAAATATAGCGTAAATTGTCGACTGCTTAACCTCCGCGAACACCATGCCGCGGGGCCCAACGCACAACTGCAGCTGGTAATAGCTATAAGATGATGATATCAGCGAGTATTCGAACAGGTAACAACTAGTATGAAAAGAAAACTTTAAGGTGAACTGCTTCCAAACTAAAAAAAGATTATAAGGCAACAACAAATTAATAAACATGAACGTAAAAAACAACGTTTTTTAGCATTTACTCAACAATTAGTATTATCAAACAAACACAACATTTGTAGTGGGCGGGAGTTGGTATGACCGAAGCCACCATTAGTCAACTCCCCAGACGATTAACAGCCAAACAACACTTCAAAATGAATGACAGAAAACCGAAACGCAAACAAAAAAGAAGAAATTAGCGAAGGGGAAATGGAAATAGCAAGTGTGTCTAGGAAGAAAATCAGCAACAATATTTAATCTACATTGAGATAATTAAACGATATACTTGACCACAACAACTGTAGTCCAAATCGTTTTGCAAAAAAGAAATTCTTTTCGTGCTTTTGTCAATAGACAAGAAATGCAGTAGGCTGCGCCAGTCTCAAGCCAAACGAATTCAAAAAAGCTATCGACGCTTTTGCAACAAATAAAGAATGATCATTACCAAATCGAAACAACTTACAGCAAAAACAATACAACCCGCACTCCAATTTTGAGTATAGTAAGCAAGATCTCAAAATTCTATCCCTATTCTTAAGTGTTTGTAGAACCATTTCTTTAGAAAGACCTCTTCGTGCTATCACCAACTGGTGGTGCTGCCAAAAGCGGAACACGAGTTTTCGATCTGGCCGATTGCTGATGATAATGAAAATCGTATGTTGATGCTGATTTAACTGTTGGATCTTGGATCATGTTTGTAGTTTCTTTAAATAAAACTTCTCGTTGATTTACAGTAAGTATGTTTGCATTAAAATGTGATCATGTAAGATTTCTGCAAGATTTCGTAGTCTGACCGAAATGACCCCAGACCGAAACGGCTCAGACCGAATCGGCCAGACCGAAAAGTCGCGTGCCCGCCAAAAGGACCTTTGTTTTGATACTTCTCTGGCCCTGCTTAGACTAATTAACTCTCAAGCTATGATCTATCACTACCGGATCAGGCTGAGAGATTTAGAAGATGAGATTGTTTCTGCTACTGTGCCTCAGTTGCCACGTTGTATCGTCTATTTGTTCATTTCTGCTGTGTAGCGAATCGCCTGATATGCTGTAGCTTGTGCGACATGAAAGAGGAAGCGGGGGCAAAGGTTCTAATACACAAGGTGTTCGGCAAGGCAGAGTTTAGCCTATCAGAATTCTTACAATACGTCAGCACGAATAAAGTCTGAGAATCTGCATTATGACTATGTGGGTATGGGCATGGCTTATTCACGTGTGATTGGACTGCGGAAATGGCGTGAAATGTTAGCTAGACTACATTTTCTATTTCAACTTTGAGCTACAGTTTTGGTATTGGCGCGTTTAGAAATGTAAATAAGTTCACCCATGAAAGAGAATAAATGTAAATAAGCTCACCCGTGAAAGAGAAAAATGGATGGGTTCTGATGAGAACAGAAGTATTAAGAAATATGGTCGGCAGCCACATAATTGCGATAACAGTAAGCCGTTCCAGCCCGCTAGCCTACAAGTGCTAGCAGGAATCAAGAACATAAGTCAATCAATGAAGGATCGCATAGGCCAGTGACACTGAAACACATTACTTAATTTCAACTCTGTAAGTATTCACAGCCTACTTATCATCTCTTCAAAATTTCATTTAAAAAAACTTCTTGGCAGGTCTAGTTCACTCAGTATTTTGACCTGTACACCGCTCAACAGAACTGTGCCAAGGCACTGTGGGTCACAACTCGCAGCTTAGTGAAAAGGAAGCACATCCTTGTAGATTGACTGACTCGTATCTTTCTGACGCTAGCACCAATAGAACATATGCATCCACAACACCACCGATAACTGCACTGTTTTTCTGCAAACCCCAGTCTGCTGCAAAACCTTTGAAAATATTACGCCTCAAAGAACCAGGTGTTCTCATACACGGTAATAAAACAACTGCTTTGGTCTTAGGGTCTTGTTACAACCGACCTTGAAATAATTGTCACGTCACTTTAAAGATATTTACTTAATACTTATAATATTTGTGAAGGCATAAAGGCCAGATGAACCGGTAAAACTTTCCTTCACATCACGATAAGCGGCTGCTATCAACCAGTCATTTTCCCTGAACAATTACCTGGCTGACCTGACGTCTTGTGATCACTAAACCACGAAATGGCATGATTGCGGCAGTCTGCTATTTTTTTGACAATAATAGTAAAACCATAAAACAACAAGTAATTTGTGAATTTGAAATAAATTAAGGAAACATATAGTAAAAAATTATCTTTTTGAGCATTAGCATCGCTATTCTCCTAAGGAAAAACTGTTGGAATCCCCATGCGTCTATCTTATTTCTTCTTTACTATTCAAGAAAGTTCTGCGGCGCTTCAGATTTAAATCATTGCATTTTTCATTGTTGAGACCCATTATGCTGCAGGTTCACATCAAATATTCATTGCTTAGCTTACCGCGGCTCATAAACGCCACCTTGAGGTGCAATCTTGAAAGTGCCCTGTGAATCCTGTGCGGAGATGGTAGAAGACCAGACAACAAAGCTTGCGCTCAAAATTTCTCTACTTTAAAAAATTATTTATGCTTTCTGATTGGTTAAACTTCTGATTTTTCTGTGCAAGATTTTGTAGATTTTTGCTCCCAAATTGAGAAATCGACGCATGGCATAGGCCTAGCCTACTCACTTACAGATTACATTCTCTGCAGCTGCCTTCAAAGCTTGTAATGAGGAGGGCCATCTTTGACCTAGAAATTTTGATATTACTTTATACGACCAAACAAAAACATGACTGAGGTAGAACATACAACTGCTGTACAAAGAAGTATTACCAGCGAAAATAGGCATAAGAGCTAGTAGCCCCATCCCCATGGTTCTTTGAACCCCACTAAAATAAACGGCTCAAAAGATGAGCAAAACATATAGTTTGGTTGAAGCAAATCGATAAAATGTATGGACATTGGTTTATTTCTTGGGCAGCAAGACCATGCACTTTGGCAGTGCATTACATTTCATCCAAATAACTTCTTTCAGCTACGTCTTTGCCAACATTCGCAGCGTTCCCAAGTGGGTTCAATTTGCAGGATTCAGCTCAGATCTAGTGATATAGTAGTTTCACCTGATATTTTGAGATTACATTGAATTAAGTTGAAAATATGCAACTACGACTTATGACATGGAAAATATGACCTTTTATGACTTTGTTATAGATTTCGTAGGGGTGCGATTTTTCAACTCAAGTCCTACCTATGCACAAGCAACAAAAATCAGCACGCACTGATGTTATTTAATGGAAATCGATTTCGCCATACGGCATCTTCGGTCCAAGCAAATTAAAGGTAAAAACGAGTGGATGTACGCAAAGCAGTGATTATTACGAAACAAAGACAAAGGGTGCGATTTTTGTTATAAAATTCGTTTCGTAGCTTCCTGAAGCACAGAAAAAAATGACTTTTATGATTAAATGTCCCTAGTGATGAGCGATTACCCTCTGCTTATGGAACTCTTGGCTGCTCTGGTCCGGTAAGGTAAAAGGCGTGCAGTATAAAGAAATAGTGTAGAATTTCTCCCCGCTTCTTGCCAGCCTGCTCGTTCTGGAGTTTACTTGGTTCCGTCTTGCGCTTATCACGTGTCAAGTGATCCAAATCGCAGCCACTGTGATCTCGCCCGCGAAATCCAGGTTCGTGGCTTTTGACCGTACGATCTGTAGCAGAAGCTGAACTATTGCCATGTTCAAAGCTTTCAATGCAATCCCGAATCTGGTGATGCGAGAGGCTTCTCACAGCAATAGAGCTCGCCCGTCACCAAGGTCACTCTAATACTGCTTGGTTCGCACAGGCTTATATACTCCGGAAGTATTCTAACTTTTTATTTGTGAGGATTTATTATAATCATCACAGACATTGCAAAACGTGCATTTTTTTACCATCGCCTGGAACATTTCGAGCAGCATGTAAGCTGTCTAAATACCGGCATTGTTAGAGGGCATTGAAATGAAGTTTATCTGCAAACCAGTTTGTTAAAGTAATTTTAAACTAAATCGCAAATACCAGCAATCAAAATGCGAGTGTGATGAGTACTAATCGTTGATATTTTTACATTACCACCCTTTCTTCATTTATCAAACAGCAACATACCCACTTTTTGCAACGCTTAGTGGAACATCTACGTTTACAGCGTGATTGCTTCCTCTTGGCCTGGTGTCTGGTCAAAAAAGATATATTTTTTGAGAAGCAGACTTCTATATTTTTTTGTATCACTATTGTATCACTACTCTAAGTATATATTTAACGAAAAAATGGCAGTAATCTCAGAAAAATTACTGTGGCACACCCAAGTTTCTTGAAGAAGCAACAAAGATCAATTCCCATTAAAAGGTAAATTGGACCTATCACTTCTGAGACGCTGCAAAAATTTAAGAAAAGGGAGTCGGATTTTAAAGGCTATCCTCGGCTGGCTGCCGTCTTGCATCGTGTTATACTTTCAGCCTGACGTGTGAAGCAGGGGTCCAACAACGAAGGTTCGTGTACTCTTAAACGTGATGATTCCGGGGGCGACAACGCCCCAAACCATAAAAATACGGTTTGATCGTTACCTTCTGGCGAAGTCAAAAGAACTACACCAAAAGAGATATTTTTTGTTCAGAAAACACGTACACTTGTATATTAAAGTTAAAAATAACGTTTATGTTTTACTTAGAAAAGTGTTTCTCATAGAAACTACTTTTGTCCTAACGGAGAAGCTTCAAAATGTACCAATCGGGAAAGCTTCAACAAGGCACGCACGCTAGAAAAACACCGGCAAGATGAGCACATACGTGTCTAGTTGTTGTATGCTGCCCATTGAGAGCATTTGCGCATCACATAACTTGCGATGCTACGCTGTCAGGAGTCGCAAACAAGCCTCCAAAGGCATCGCAAAGCGCACGTTCGCATGCAAGGGAGCTCGTGTAGCCACCCCCTACGTCCCTTTGCGTGGCTTCACGTACATGGCGCAAGTAGCCGTGCTTCAGTAAGTCAGCTGGACTGGGAAGTGGAGGTCCAGAAATTTCCATTTCTGCGATATTAGAGATGTCTGCGTCATCAGCAGCATCACAAGACTCCGCGTCGCCATCAGGCAATTCCGCGAAGACGGGGTTGACATGAATGTCAAAAGACATTCCAACATCGGCCAAGTCTCTTGCTTTACCATCAACATCAATCTGCCTTCGCCTTGCTGATAACTCCTCTGCGGTAAGCTTCGAGTTCGACTTCAAGTCCTCCAGGAAGTCTTCTTCAACTCGTCTTCGTGCTTCATCAGCTTCTTGATTCAGTCGCAATCGAAGCTGCTCTCGCACTTCTTTTTCCCGGGCTTCTTTCGCTAGGTTTTCTTTGAAAAATGCCCGCTCCTGATTGAGCCGAACTTGATTTTTACGTATCATCGCTTCATTTTCCAGCCTGTGAAAAGGTTGAAATAACACACAGCGTTCAACTTCACTGCAACAGCATAACAAACAGATTGCTGGAGAAGAATACCAGCAACACGATGCGCAATCGACAGGCGGCAATATTTTCCAGCATACTATTCTTACAGTGGAAACCGCTTAATGGAGCACCCTCCGGAATAGCAAAAGCTGCTCTAATGAGCGGTTGCTCTTTTATCCGATGAGAACTTTTTGCAATAAAAATAGGGTGTCATTCACACTAGGGGTTCACCAATACACATATCAATATCAGGGTGCTGATTTTATTTTCGTTGTGTGCACTGTACACAGTATTGTAAAAAGAAAAGTTACTGTATTTTGTCATGAGGTATTGCACAGTTTCTGTTGTGGTGTACACTGTTCACTCTTGCCCCTCTTCTGCACAAAATAACTGGTCGATTGTTTATTGTTTTACTTCATTTTTGGTTGCTTGGTCTACAGCACGATCAAGCTTGGACAGCAGTGACAACTTTCTGCATTTTATGGATTTTCCACGCGCTAACTGCGTGCAAGCCATGGTGCTGCTACACGTCTAACTGCTCTAAGCGGTGTGCCTGCTCCAACAAGCGAAGAACTTATAAGAGGAAAAAGATAGGATTATTTTTTTTCAGCCGAAACTGCTCGAATAAGCGGTTTACTCTATAAATCGATGCTCTATTAAGCGGTTTCTCCTGTATTAATTAAGTTAATCTTAAATACTTGGCGCAGGAAATAATAATTGGCGTTTGTGGACAACGACTTAGGAACGATCTGGCGAGTATGTGCAAATGTAAATATTGCATATCTTATACATTTTGTCAAACGGTTTACAAGCGCTCAGTTTACGACAAGAATGGTAATTTTGTTTCCCACAGTACCAATTGTCCAATTGTGAGTAAGTTATACAGCATCTTACAACGATTTCGCTTGAAAAAAGCCAACGTGCGACAAACGTGAAGCAGTTACTTGTATTGAGCGATCTTCTCTCTAGTTTCTTTTTCATTTTTTCCACTTTCCAAACTCCATATGATATCTTCTACTTCTTCTAAATAATCGTTATATTCGCGTAGGGAGGAAAAATCACTCGCAGGCTTGTTGTAAATCTTCAAAACACTTTTCCTGATGTCTACTTCCTTGTCGACACCTGCAGGTAAACAAGGGCGAAAGATTTATCACAAATGCAATTTCTAAATTGGGTACAAAAATTTAATTAATTACATCAAACAAACCAAAATAATTTTGAAAACCTAGCCTTTTAGTTCTTTATAACAAGTAGTTTACACAGCATGTAAAAATAAAAATATATTGCGCACAAAAAGTGTTTATACAACACCTAAAAAACTTGAACTCTGGCGTTACCCAACTCCGAACAACAACGTTAATTTGCTATTTCTCTGTCTAGCAAGCACTGAAAACATGGTAGCCTAGTGTTCTTTATTATGGTGATGACGTGATGGAATAACTGCGTATAAAACTTGATAACTGTACATTGTTTCCGCATAATTTTTGAACGATTACAAGAGCACCAAACAAAAATCCTGGTAACATCTAGCAAATATTAAGACTTAGAATAAAATCAAACGTATTTTCTCTGCTCACATGGAGTGATAATTGTTTTTGAGAATTGGCGAATAAATCTGAATACAAATGCTGGCAGCTGGTTTACTTTAGCAACGGGCCACTAATGGAAAAAGGTGATCTATTTTAACAAATGTAGTATGTACAAAACATTTATATTTCAAACCGCATGTGCTTCTGGAGCAACCTGCTAAAATGTCTTTCCGCACATGTAAACTGGACAGTGGAATGGCCACTGATTAAAACGTAAAGTCTTCAATAATGTCAATGCTGTCAACGCGCGCGACTGTGAGTCAAGCACTAAGTATCTGTCATTTAGTGTCAAGCAGAGTGCAAGCCCAGCAGCAGTTTGATTTTAGTCAAATCTAATAAATCCCAGTATGAATTATTGCTAATTTTGTTTAATTTCAGTGACAAATCCATTGGCATTTTCTTAATGTTTCCTAGGGAAATACATTGAAAGAGCAGGGGAATGTGAAATGTGTTCATTAACACAAGTCATTTAAATTTACTTCACCGGTGACCGGGTTATTGGTACATATCCGGATAGACTTGAGGCTAAGGTTAAAGCCATTGGCCTGAGGAAGCCTACTTGAAGAATGAGTGGGTGAAACGTTGACAAAAAAACTATATAAATGATCACCAGAAAAAATCGATTCGTCTGGATATCAACCTGGTGGTAAATTACCATGTGCAATGGAAATAACAGCGCATTAAAGTTTTGTTTGCAACTAGAGCTCCACCGATAAGACGTTTTTACGATGATAACGATGTTTTCCACCACCGATATTTTGCGTTATTTAAACTACAATTACAAGACATTTCAATGCATGTTGAACCAACACACAAGAAAATGGGAATTGCTCACAGCAGCAAAAATACCCAAATAGGTTCTCATTTTTGCAAAATAATATTTTATTTATAAATCTTCACCAAATTTAAGTTGTAGTTCAGGAAGTTCAGAGTTAACAAATCAGAGGCTCTGCTGGTTACACCCACTCGAAAGCGGTCCATAGATCGTCCAAGGACCAGGTGGAGTGACTACATCTTCGAGCTTGCTTAGGCCCGTGTTGGTGTGGGGCAGGGCCCTCGAGAGAAATTTTACCTGGAGATACGAAGACTGATACCGGCCCCCCTAGTTTGTGGGTTTCTCGATAAAGCTTGCACAGTTTGTTTGTATAGTAACCAGACATGGGGTAATCGTAATCGATTAAACTGACCAAAAATGACATGTCATCGCAATCGATTACATTACCAATTTATTCGTAATCTTCGATTACTTCCGTGATTAAACTTGGAATTTTTCACGCTGCGTTACTGCGCGACGAATCGAGGAATTGGAGTCGGGTTACCTCCTTTATCATCGGTTTTTATGGTTACATCTCATGGGAGGACATTTGCACGTCTGCGCGCGTTAAACCCAAATAGTCCATGGGCAAGCACAGCGTTTGGTAGCGAAGTTTTACTATGTTCCAGCTAGCCTTCTTGTTGGCCGCCAGAAGTTATGTAGTGTCTAGTCACCTGGCAACAAAAAAAAAGAGCTTTAGTTAAAAACGGGTAGGCACTTCGGCAACAGAAGAGTTAGCGTTTAAAACTGTACCTTAGTTTGTCCATCCAGCCACTCTATTTGTAAAACAATCCTACTGGCGCATGTGCTGTTTAGCACCAGAGGGTAACTATCCTGCACAAGACCCACGCTTGACATGTCTGGAAGCTTTAGTTGTTCAGGGAGTGTAGGCGACTCTATGTACATCTGCTCCGACTGTGGAGTTTCCCAGTTACGCAGGCTAAGAAGTTCATGTTGCCAGTTCGTTCTTCCTGAAAGCTACAGATTTGCTTGTCTTTTGATAAGGTGGTTGAAAACATTCGGTAGTTGTTGTAGGAGGTCGTGTGCAGTGAGTTTACAGTTGTTTGGGCTAAGGATGGGTTGGCTTAAGGTGAGGGATAGAATTGCTGTAGCCTATTTATAACAAAACTACAAATGGTTAGATTTTGGATAGGGCTTACGTGTTAAAGCAAATTTCAACTATAGGCCTAGTGCATGAGACTCCCGGATTGTAGTCTGCATGATAAGGCTACAAGTATTCCTCAGTGCATGAGAAGTTGTTTCGGCGCTATCCATATTTGAAATGCTGAGTGTGTTTGATATGGTTTAGGTTATTCCTGCAGGAAAACCAGTGCCAAGGAAAAATAGGTGTCACATTCAGTAAACATGCTTTGCAGACAGGGTAGTATAAGTTCGGTTTTATGCTCTTTACGAAAACAAAAAGTGCTGCAACTTTTTTAAGTGTGATTATTGTAACATGGCTGTACTGAATCCTCTGAAAATGTGAGAAGTATTTTTATATAGCCTGCAACTCTTTTTTGCTGTTAATGACGAATTGGTGTGGATGCCAAAAGCAAACTCTACCAGTATAAATTGTTGCAAAATTATTTCTGGTTTAGTTCTCATACTTGTACACAGGGCTGCCACTGATATAGAACCAAAAATAAGGATGGCTGATGAAATTTTGATTTTATTACCTAAAAAGATAGCAAAAGCAATTGTTTTTGTTTGCACGACCATCGCGTTTATTTGCCTATTTATCTCAAGCAACTATTCGCTTCAGCAATGACTTATTCTCAACTTCCTTCTTGTAATCGTCATGGAAAACGTTTATTTCGCTTGCTTATTTCTTGAATCAATTAAATGCTAAGCCTTCGCTTCAAAATCAGCTTTCCTAAGAATCCTAACCAGAGTAGACAGCTTACGTGCAAACAATGCCTGATAGTGTTTCGTCTTTGTGCTGCAAGATTATACTACTTTTATAACATCACAAAAACTTGATCAAAAAATGTTTACGATGAGATAGTAATGGTCTGTATGTCTATCAGATATTGCTTATTTAAAATTGTTATGCTACAAAAAATAAGAAAAAATTAGGGGTAAAGATCGACCGATATGTGGGTTTTACCGATATAAATGTAGACCGTGGCTTTTTAAAAGAAGACCTAATATCTTGGCAACAAAATAGTGGTTGTATCACTGCTCACAACTTTGTGAAGAAACTAAATGTTGCCAATGATGCTTCAGAACATGTCCTTCCTTAATCTGCTAACAGCGTTTAACACGAGAGAAGTAGTAAAAAGTAGCATGAATATTTGAGGATTGTCAGTATGCTACGGCAAACACTATATGAAACTGCGACAGCTTGTTAAAGAGTGACAAAGCAAAATCTTCGAAGTGTTAGGAAGCGCTTGGATTTTTTGTGAAACTAGAGCTAAAAAGATAAGAGAAAAGACGTTTGGTGGTACAGAACTTGAAGATGGCGTGAAGTAGGAGATTCATCCCAAAGCTTTTCGTCTGACACTCTTCAAGGGATATCGTCAGAATGAAGTGGAGATACTACCGAGCTGGTTTATATACAGAAAAGAAGAGATCTCATTGGTTAAAGCAGTGGCCAATAAGAAAGGGTTTGGGAGATAAGAAAACGCGAGTTGTCATTGGTTGAAGATGTAATTTGGACCTCGTCGAAACGTTGGAACAGTCAACCAATGGAAAGTTTAAGAGGTTTAGGAGATCTTCAAGAATTCTTTTTGTTTGCAGAGAAGAGGTTCAGAGATTTGATGAAAGTCGCTTCCAGGGCGGAGAGATGAAATGGAGTGCGAGCTCGAGCGAGGACAGGGAATTTGTCCTTATTGTAATGTAAGGCACATTGGGCGTTGTCAAGAAGATGTTGACCGATGGCGGATTCGTGAAATTGTCGGGGAGTGGTGTCCTTACCAGGGAGGGGAAGGCTTTGACGGATGTGTGGAGTGGGAGGATTGGTAATCGATTTTGGGATGTGTTGTTTGATTCGCTCTTCTAAGCGCTGAGACGTGCGACCAACGTACCGACTGTCACAGTGGTACACAAATTGGTAGATTATGTTGTTTTGATGATGGGAAGGTAGCACGTCTTTCTTTGTTGCTGTTAAAAGCTGTCGGGTCGTAAAAACAACACGTGGTTCAACGGAAAAGAAACAGCGCTTCACGGCAGACGTGATCTGCTTTTCGAACTTCATCGAAACGTTTCCGATCCATGGAATGTGTAAGTAGACTGGGCATTTTTTCACTGTGTGGACCGGGTTCAAGTTAAGTTGTTGAAGTTTTCGTTTGATAGTGGACTTGATTAAATTTTCCGGATAGTCATTTTCCAATAGGATTGAAAGGATTTTGTCAAGCTCTGGGTCGAGTTTGCCTTTTGAACAGATCATGAAAGCCCTGTGTACCAAAGTACCGATTAAATTGATTTTCCGTTTGTGGGGGCTGAAGGAATTACAGCGTAGATACTGGCCAGTGAAGGTAGGTTTCAACGTAGATACTGGCCAGTGAAGGTCTGACCATTCCAACTGTTCTCACCAGGCGCAGCTCACCGCCTCTCAGCACCTTCAGGTGCACAAAGAGAATGCTATCACAGAAAGAGCGAGTTGAAAGCGAAGCTTTCGCTTGGAGATGAGCACCGTTTTGTAAAGAGAATAACGCTGTCATAGAAAAAGCCCATCGAAAGGAACTGCTCGGTAAGGCGTTCTTGCCCGAAAATAACGTCGGCAACACACACCACTTTAGTAGCATTATCACAGTAAGCCCTACTGCTTTGAGAATCAAAAATGCGTGCAGGGATAGCTAAATGCATGCAGAGATAGCTAAATGCACGCAGAGATGGCTATCTCTGCACAGAGATAGGTAAATGCGCACAGATATATGTAGTTATCTCTGCACAGAGATAGCAGTTTTTGTGCTAAATCTGTCAGATATAATATTTTTACGAACGGCGCCCCATACGAGGCTTCCGAAGTCGGCTTGAAACAACAAGCGTTATGAATCAGTCAACGTGCATTTTGGTCGTTGTGGCAACCAAGTCTCTGCAGGCACGAAGGAAACGCTCTGACAGACGTGAACAATAACACCTGCACACTGGCCGCGTAAAATGAAATACAAAAACGGTCTGTAGAATTGAAGTACATCAGCGTTCAGCGGCAGAGAATCAAAATGATTTTCTTACGCGTGGAAGGATCATGTTTTGAATATTAATTTGTTGCTTAAGTTTGCAATACTATTTATCTTCACAGAAATCTAACGAAAGGGAATTAGGTTCTTCAACAAAAGTAACGGTGTAAGCCTCATGTATTGGCAGTTTGTTCACGTCGCCATGGGACTCTGAAAAGTGCCGCAACAAGGCCACTTTATCTTTGTTATTTTCATCAATTTCACAATTGGGTCTGTTCCAATTACTTCGGTGCGATGACTATCTCGTGGAAAATTATTTCTTGGTTTGCCCGACATATTGTTTGTGGCAAATAACACAAGTCGCTACATAAATACCATGGTTTGCGCATGTCAATTTTTGGTTGAGTGGGAAGGTTTTATTTTTGCCCATTATTTATGAAACACATGGCGCCATTGATTTGTTGTGCTTTCCATGGTTACCACAAAGTGCACAGTGGCCACAAGGACCCGACATCCCTTTGATATGCTCTCTCGTTTTGCTTAAAGCAAGGTGCTTGTAGTTAGTAAGTAATTGTCCAATTGTAGTTGGTCTTATTTGTCCAAGACCAATTATGACATTTGTTCACTCAAAGTTAGTAAGACAACAGAAATGTAATTATTAACTGAGTCTCCTATCGCCCCCCAACCGCCCATTTCAGCTTCACCGCCCCTAGGGGGGTGGTATTGCCCACTTTGGGAACCACTGTGTGACATCAACAGAAGCAGTCTGCAAATGAAAAAGAGATTACATAGTACAGTAGCAATTTCAGTCTGTCACAATTAACCATTTCATGATTTTCACCTAGAATATAATTTTAGTGCATATTCTTACTAGTTCACACTTACACGTATCTTCAAAGACTTGTGTTCGAAAACCACTTTTCCTTAGAGTTCTTCCACACTCGGGACATGGAGCAGACTCCCTTGAAAAAACAAGGTCAACGCATGATTTGCACAAAGGGTGGCCACAAGAGTTTATCATTAACTGAAATGAAGGGTTTCGATATTTTGTCATTCGACACCTTGGACAGCATAAGTCTTCCATTTGATATTTTCAGATTATACACTTTTTGCCTATTGCTATTCCTGTGAACAAAATACAACGTCTTAATTAAGCTAACATTCTGCAAAATGTACAGAAGCGGTTATGCATGGATCAATATAGTTTACAATAAAATGACTGTTTTAACACTTTCAGTATGAGGTGTTAGGCATAAGAAAACACTATGGGTACCAGGCAAGTGTTGTGAGTTAACTGCATTTATGCTAGTTTCCCATTAGGGTCATTCCATGTCAGGTGATCCAGCAAAATAAGGATTTTTCATCTGACCCTCACCAAAATTCACGAAATTTTATAAAGGGAAAGATGTCAGGCCTCTAAGCTCAACAAAGTTGGAATTTTTGAAATCGGACCTGTATTTCCGAAATTATGAGCATTTGAAATTATGATGTTTTTCAAGAGGATTGGACCAAAAAATTCTTCGAGTTTTGCTGTTGGAACTTCAACTGATTGTCATTCCTTTATCTCTGAACATTTTCATTCAATATTTTGCAGTAAAGCGGAAGGCTCCATGCTGAACAAAACAACACAGAAAGTTTTTCACTGGTGACCTTTGAACCCTGGTTAATCGTTGTTATAAGGCAACATGTTTTTCATGTGCATTCAAGCATGACAATATTTTAAATACCTATAACTCAAATAGTGCAACTTCGATTGACTTCATATGTAAGGGCTGGTGTTATGGAGATACTACTGAATCTCGGTCACCCATGCTTATTTTTGAACTTCAGGCAAAAAAAATTAATTGTTTATATAATAGTATATGACCATTAAAAAAATTTTGTTCATCAAAAATATTTGGTAAAAATATTATCATGAAATTAAAACAACTTAATTTTTTCAACTCAATTCAATTTTTTAATTAAATCTAATTAAATACAATTTTTTTAATTAACACTTTGGCACCCGGGTTAATTCAAGCGGTTCGCAAAAAGACAGCTGGATCACACGTGGCTTTGCGCGGGAATATCTTCGCTCCTGTACGGGTTACAGACCTGGTCGAAGTGTCAAAAGACGCGGCAAGTCTTATAGTTTGCACTCGAAAAAAGATTTTTTGCTTGGGGGGTGCGGTTTTTTGTGAGTAATGTCATAAGTGGAGGATTTTTTGGCCACCTTTGCCTGGCCCTGGGTGCCAACCATTAGATGATAGTATTTCGCTAAGTTTTATTGGAAACTAGGCTACAATCAGAGTCTTTTGATACTTTGGATGACCTGCTGGGGTTTCATGTTTTAAAGTTATGATCTAAGTTAGTAAAAATTTTTGACTAATTAGTTAATTAGATAATTATATAAATAATTTGTTTATTTAAGATCATAACTTTTGAACCAGAAACGCTAGAAAGTCGATCAAAGGATCAAAAGACTCGGACTCGAGCCTAGTTTCCAATGAAACTTCAGCGAAATACTTTGGCCTAGCAGTAGGGCCAGGCAACATGAGCCAAAATGGCCCAAAAACTACTTCACTTATGACGTCACTCACAAAAAACCCGCAACCCCCCCAACCAAAAAATGTATTTTCGAATGCAATCTAGAAGACTGTCAGATTCGTTTAAACACTTGAACAGCTCTCCAGCGCAATCGGCAGAGGAGCTAGGGCGTTGGCAAGGCAAATGACAACTGCTGGTTTTAGGCCGATTTCAAAGTACGAATATATCGTACCCCCGTTCTCAAAGTGTTAAATCTAATTTAATTTATTTTTTTAATTAAAAAAATTTTAATGAATGTTTAACAATACAGTTCTTAAGTATGCTCAATACCCTCAACAAAATTTTTAAGATTAAATACATGTTGAAAAATATGAAAAAAGGGTCAATTTGAATATTGCTGATTTTTTTTAATTTTTGAAATTAAACAAAATATAACATAAATTTGCATATATTATTTTCATGGTCAGGAAAATTACCATTACTATTGTGAATTCTAACATGTAATCTGATTTACAATATATTTAGTGGTAACTTGTTCTTTTTTCTCATTTGTAACTACTGATTATAATCTTTTTGTCTCGTTGATTTTCTTTATAATTCCATTCAATTTAAAAACCAGAGTTGCACGGTCCAGAGATCTTACTTGATTTGATACAAACATAAACCTTATTTCCATACACACTGACAGTTGTTTTTGCTTCAAAGTAACCCATACATTATTGTCTGATACATACTTCAGATCGCATTATTTTTGTTTTGTCAATTGTGCATTTTGCTGAAATTTTTCAAAAAATTATCAATACTTCAAAGTTGAATTTTTTCAAATTTCTGGCATTTTTCCAATCTATTTTGGTTGTTTCTTACTTACTAATACAACAGAGAAAAAACTTGTTGAATTACAGAAGTTTTACAAAGCCATATCCTTGCAATATTGACAGTTTCAAGACAACTGGCTTGTGACCGAGACCTGTAACCTTTGAGAGCAAGATGAGACCTGAAACCTTCAAAACTGAGACTCGCAAAAATGGTCTCGAGACCAAGTCTCAAGACTTCATCACTGCAAATAATCCAACAAAATTGTCGAATCAAAAAGTTGTTAAATTGATTGACTTACAAAAATTGCTATCTTTTTATGGTCTGACAATTTTTCATGGTTGCCCTTATGCTCGGCATGCATGGTGCAAGCAATTCAACAGCAATGCAATTCTTCCCAACATCAACCTCATGTAGAATACAAGGTAAATGAGCAGTAAACTATTTATTTTGTGTCCATAGACAATAGCAGCATTAATAGAGCTAATTTCCTCAAATCTCTTCATTATCTTAGTTATTGATCTTGTAGAGACATGGTAGTAGCCACGGACTGATTATGGACATGGTTTTCAATACTGCAATTAAGGTAGCTCTGTTAGTATCCAGCAAAAATCATCTTTTTGTGGCCAAAAAAATGAAGAAATTCCAATAGGATGCATAAATTGTATTGAAGCATACTTGTTCCTGGTCAACATCCTGCACTATGGCAGTGTACTATGTATTGTTATACACAGCCACAACAATTTTTTTTCTGACATATGGGTTTGGGTTGATAATTAGTTGAAGTTTGCACTACTAAAGAATAAGTGTGAACGGGACTATTTCTTTCATTTTATTGTGTTGGATGAAAGTGGTGGACGTTTTGTGCCCTTAGTAGCATAAGATTAGTAAAATGAAGCTGCATTGCCTCTTGCAAGAGTTGCAAATAGTTTCACTTGAAAAACTAACATAATACTTTGAAATTTGATGTCATAGATTGATCACACACGCACCCTTGTTTAATCTTTCACTGGTTCTCTTGATTTTTTGATGGCATGATCTTGTTTGTTACTATTTGGCAGTTATGATTTTATATAACATTTTATTTTTTGCATTTTGGGGAAAATCTGATAGATAGGACACCACCTCAGAAAAAATTAATTAAACAAATCTCATAAAATACAATTTTTGTCCGTTTATTATACATGGAATTACTATGATCAACCTTCTGAAAATTGTTTTATCTTCAATATACTATCAGAAACATGTATCATGTCAAACAAATGAAGAAAAGTTGAGAATAGAAATTATTACTGCAGGGTGCTCTAGTGCATATATTAATTATGAGTCAAAATCCCCTTAGTTACTTAAAATGATAAAAAGCACATTGAATAGGTAAACAAGCAAAGGTTTCTTGAAACCAAAAAAATTTTCTAATCTGTAGCTTTCAAATAAAACAAGAATAAACTTTATACCAGTTGACCTTTTTGAGTTATAAGCAATTGAAATATGGCCATGCATGAGCACACACAAAAACTGTCTAACTTGACCTTGATTTTCATAAGTTCAAAGGTCATAAGTAGGGCAAGTTTTTGTTGCAGTATAAAAGTGAGAAACTTGCATTTATTTTCAACAAAAGTTGCATTTATGAGCACATTTGACAGCGAAAGACTTGACACAACCTATTATCGTTTGTGCGGACTTGGCCAAAAGCTAAGATTTTACGCACTTCCACCTCTAATTGAGTTCAGGCACTGTCGTACTTGGCTGGGTTTGTAAATCTTCTAGCTTGCAAACGAACTGTTTCATCACAGATAACATTGAGACACAGTGAATCCGTCATATAGCTCTTTTGATGCAATCAACGAGAATAGAACTGAACTGAAATAGTTTTATAGCATTTTTTTAAATTACACTTAAATTACATTTTGCGCAATACTTGATAAAAATTGTAAACAGCCAAAAAAGCCAAATCCTTCAATTGACAAAGCTAAATTTATTAAATAATTTGCCTCCAAACAACTCAAATTCACATAAAAATCAAAAAGCAATTGAGTAAAAATTATTTTCAGAAACGGTCACTTATGTATCACAGAAAAATGCCAAAAGTTTTTTATTTCTTTAAAAACACTTAAAAAAAAATACCTGAAAAAGAACTTGTTTTAATGTCATCACTCAAACCTAGAACACTTCAAAAGCAGAACTTGCAGTTTACTGTAACAAATCAATATGCATCTAAATCAAGTTCAATTTCATTTTGCGCCGACACTTACTACAAACACAAGACACATTGGCTACATGTACTTCTAAAGGAAGGGTCACTCACATAAAAAAACACAGGGATTGTGGACACATTGATCACATAAAATGCCAAATAGTCAAACATTATATACATGAAAAGGTTCACACACATCTACTAGCTAACTAGAAGGAACTAACTGTGTGCCAATACAAAATCTCACAGTTAAAAACTACAGGCATGGCATGTTTGCAAGAATATTGAGAAATGAAGAAACACTTAACTTTCAGAGGTTAACTTACAAGTTAATCTGGCTAGTGTAAGCAGCACTTAGAATAGTGTAATTGTAGTTAGCACAGAGTTTGTTGAAAGTAACGGCATAAATATAAAAACACTGAACACTGATCAGTAATACAGTCCGTGAACAATATTAGGACAACAATATGAAGAGATACGTTTGGTTACAAGCAGTGGCGCAACTAGCCTGGAAAAAAGGGGTCTGTCACGTAAGGGAAGCTTTTCATATCACTTTTCAGCATAAAACCACATTTTCTCAAAGACTAGAAATCAACTGATGAATTTTACAATTTTGCCAAAATTCGGAAACACAAGTTGCTAATTCGTCTCTGATTAATTAATGCAAATTCTCTGTACTCTTCCTTAGTATGCGTAGCCCTCCGACGGCACCAAGGAGAGCACAATACTCATACCACTCTAGTGTTGCCAACCCTCCTTACAACAAATATACCAAAGCTAATCTAAAAATATACCAAATTTATATCTATAACAAAAACATACAATTTACGCTATTTTTTCAATGCTTTTTTATTGTTTCACGTAAATGATTAACAGTTACGTTGTGTACTGCCATCATAAAGATGCTGCAAGCTCAATTTCTAATTTCTCAGTTTAGCAGTGACTGTGATTAGAGTGAGATTTATTCGCTAGAAAATTCATCCTTCCAACACAGTGCATTTTCATTTCTTTTGTGGTCCAGAATATTATTATGCTCTATGATAGCTGGCAATTATCTTTTTGCACAGTTAGCAGAAGCGATACACAGCATCAACAGAATATACTGCTTCCACTGATTATTATAAAATATATGGCCAACTCCACTGTCTTCATTGTTATGGTCACGCATCAGTGAGCCTTTACTCCGCATATGCATTTGCAGGCCAAAGCATTGTGAAAACTGTACAGCGTCATGAATTATCAGCTATTGTGTCTTTGCAAATCCACAATATGCGTTTTTTTTAATTTTTGTTGGTCAAGTGCAGGGTTTGAAAACTGCATTCTTTTTGTATAAGCCAAAAATGTTGTTTCCTAGCGAAAATAGTGCCAACTGATTTTTAACTGCTCAGGACAGCTATTGCACTGCCCAAACCAAAGAAAATTCGCTTATGGAGGAAAAGAGCTGATACGCTGCTGAAGCTAGAAATTCCTGATCTGAATGTGGGCAGAGAATCTTTGCAAACTTGCTTTACTCAGGCAGCTGAAAGTCTACCATTACCTTAATAACGGTTGTTCTTATTCACATCCAATGATTCCGAGGCTCATGGTGTGGCAATGCACATGCCGTAAACGGCAGGTCAATGACCACTTTACGCATGCTTCGGCTATCTAACAGAATACAAATTTACCAACAAACAATTGCGAGAGCCTTTGGTTTTTGTAACTTTATTTTTTGCATACGTACAATATTTCATTGAAATTTAATAATTTAATCAATCGTGGGATGGCCACTTGCCAGATTTCCCCAAAACGCTTTCAGCAAATTTTGAAGGAATGTAAACCGACATAGGACACAGATGACAGTCGCAACAGTTTTTAAAAACAACCCGATGTAGTTTTTTGTTGTAAAAAATAAACCTTGCATTATAAGATTAGCCTCAATATGTTTAGACCAGTGATTCTCAACATCTCTAGTGTTCTACAGAGAGTTCCATAAATCTTTGATAAATTTTGTGCAAAACAGTTTCGACTAGTTCCTCATGAAGTGTCAGCATAGCAGAGTGGTTTGAAAAGGTTGATCCATGGGACAAAAAAGGTTGAGAACCACTGGTTTAGACTATCCTTTACGATTTTTGGTGACATCATTATGTGTATTTTTTGGTAACATAAATGTTTGCATTTCAAGCTTATTATTTAACATTGATATTGCACACACATTTTCCAATCAACCAACGATTTTTAATATTTGCCCCAAAAACTCCATTTTGGGTCGCTTTCAATTCGTATTGGGTTTTTTAACACCGTCCTTAACACCTTGGCGTCTGGGTGGTTTTGGCGATTTTCGCAAAAAAAAACAGCAGTTTTTGGTTGCCTTACCAACGCCCTAGCTCCTCCGCCGATTGCGCTAGAGAGCTGTTCAACGGCTCAAACGGATCGGCCAGTCTAGTAGATTGCACTTGAAAAAAAATTTTTGCCTGGAGGTTGCGAGATTTTTGTGAGTGACGTCATAAGTGAAGTAGTTTTAGGGTCATTTTGGCTCATGTTGCCTGGCCTAGGGCCCAACCGCTAGGCCAAAGTGTTTCGCTGAAGTTTTTATTGGAAACTAGACTCGAGTCCGAGTCTTTTGAGCCTTTGATCAACTTTCTAGCGTTTCTGGTTCAAAAGTTATGATCTAAAATAAACAAATTAATTAATTAACTAATTAGCTAATTAGTTAAATATTTTTACTAACTTACATCACAACTTTTGAACCCGAAACCCCAGCAGGTCATCCAAAGTATCAAAAGACTCGGATTGTAGCCTAGTTTCCAGTAAAAATTTCAGTGAAATACTACCACCTAACGGTTGGCGCCCAGGGCCAGGCAAAGTGGGCCAAGGTGGCCTAAAAGTCCTCCACTTATGATGTCACTCACAGAAAACCCACAACCCCAAGCAAAAAATTTTTTTTAGAGTGCAATCTACTACAATGGCCGATCCGTTTGAGCCGTTGAACAGCTCTCTAGCGCAATCGGAGGAGGAGGAGCTAAGGCATTGGTAAGGCAACCTTAGGCCGAAATCGAAGTACGAATATACCGTAGGCTGGCTCTCAACGTGTTAATGATGTCAAACCAATCTTACAAAAAAGTTGCATGTTTTCGATCAACGCTGCATTGGTGCGTCGTAACAAAACTTAAAAAAATTAATACCGAGCAAAAAAACAGAACGCTTTTTGACGTTCCTAGAGCATGGCATCTTCTTCTGAATCATTGTCCAACTTTTAAAGTCAGGTCATCTCTGGCGAGTTTGACTTTCATTTTTTCAAGGAAGTATTGCAGAAAGCCTGCCTAAAAATTATTGCCAATAGCAGATAGCTCAGCTATTCTGTCAATCATACTTTGCTGTATGGTGTCAAGCAAATGTTAACAGATAACACGAGGTGGCAAACACTGAAACAACACACCAGCTACAACTGCATTCACTCATTACCAAATAGTAATCCAGCAGCGGGAAGTAAAATGAAGACATTTTAACATCAGGTTGTGAAGTAAATGGCTGAAGTGAATTCATGGGATGGGGATGCTCATAGAAGCATGTAAATTGTTTTGATCAAGGTTTCAAATGATTCTGCAAGTCATTTTCTAATCTAGAGAAAACAAAACTCATGAGGCACCACGAAGCACACAAGGCTTCGATTGCTACGCAAAGGCAAAGCTGTAGAAAAACAGACAATAAGACAACGCACCAGCAACTGCTGCAAACAGTGTTACCACTGGTGTCAGTCTCCATAAAATCAGTTGTTGCTTTTTTCAACATCAGATAACATCAGATTTTTACATATAAGCTAATTTCTTATACTGTATTAGCAATACGAACGATACCTAACAAAGCGCGATAATCAACATTGAATCTGAAACCGAGCAAAACGTCGCCATTAAATGAAGAGGTCGGTTATGCGTAATGCAAAATGTTATTCTCAATGTGCCAGTGAAGAAAGCTTCTTCAGTTTGGAAGGATAACCCAACATACATGAGTGTGAGAAATTGACGAAACAAATTTAAAAATCATGAATTTAACTTATTTTCATCCTACAAGGAGAGGAAATGTGAAAAACAAACACAGGGTTCCCACACAATTTTCAAAACCAAATTCCATGACATTCCATGACTTTTCCATGACTTTTTCCATGACTTTTCCATGACCTTTGTTACACTTTTTCCATGCATGTTTAAGTGATACTTACACTTGCAAACTGGTAACAGTCTTATTAAAAATAGCTGATGTTGCGCTAATGGGATCCAACTCTAACAAACTTGCTCCCTGTGTAGTAGCTGTGTCGCATCTCAAAACCAAACCAACATTGCTATCAATATCAACCAGCTACCTACATTGCCAAATATAGCAATATAATTACCAAATATTTATCATTTAACTG
>Ga0210059_1004459_pt1 | contig 22582 bp, 13 predicted proteins | sample Ectturendosymbi2_FD_188042 | JGI IMG/M metagenome (GOLD analysis project Ga0210059, IMG submission 188042) | Ecteinascidia turbinata endosymbiont from Florida, USA - Sample 2 (SPAdes) (version 2) | ecosystem: Host-associated > Tunicates > Ascidians > Unclassified | place: Key West, Florida...
AGACATTTTTGGGGCAACTATAGCTGCAAACGATCATCCATAGATTCACCTATCACGTCCTGCAACAGAAAAGACATTCGTTAAAAAATGGGTTTTTTATCGAACAAAATATGGGTACGCATCTTTTTGGGTCACCCTGTAACACAATAAACATATAGAAAGCTAGCCCGCCTGTGAAAAAATGTTCAAATATTACATTTCTTGAAATAATTTCAAGATTCTGGTAAAAGCGCTTAAACAAATCTTATTTTTAAGAAACGAAATGGATAATAATGAATGCACGTTTCAAAATTTACACCTGACCAATTACACCGAAATGTGGGCAACAAAACTCGACGTCAGTGGTGAAAATGATTACAAGCAACCGCGAGAAATTCTTTAAAATCACATCATCTTAAAAACCACTTTTACTTCAACAGAAAATCATGGAGCCATCGCAACCACTTGAAAATACACGAGTGGAAAAATCACGCCCACATACCAGCAAAAGCTGTTTGGGAAAGTTGCATGAGCACTGCACTGAAAATAACTTGAAATCGCTGTGACGACACCATCGTATCACTGTGACGACACCATCGTATCGCTGTGACGACACCATCGTTTATTGTAGAGCCACAGGAAGCGCTCGGTGCTTCAGGAGTATTGCAGATAGCTGAAAACTTTCAAAAAATTTCTTGAAGTCGCAGAAATAGTTTCATTCTTACAGAATCAGGTGTAAATTCTGTGCTGGGTGATCTGCGCGGATGCTGATGACTGCGGCGGTGCGGGTGTTTAAAATGTTGCTCTTCGTGCATTAAATTGGAACATCAAAATACAGACAGTTGGTTCAGATGAGAGGTATCTTCCATTTCTTCACAAAAACAGCACATTCTCTTCACTCGAATAAAACTTAATAGTGTTTGCGTCAACAAATACATATTAACTTCTACCGACATCTTAGGGCCAAAAAGCAAGAGTTCGTTCATTCATTCACTCACTCGCTCCCAAAAAAGCAAGAAAGCATAGAGGGTGTGTGACGTGGTATCGTCGGAATATATACCCCTATACTCGCAACAAACCATTCTTGTTTCGCGATTAGGGATTGTAGTCTGCGAAAGAACAGCATGCAAATAGCAAACCAGTCGCTGATGTTGTTTTAACCTCGTTCTCGGAGCGCAATTGGAGCCGGCGAGTAACTTTTAACCGCGACAAATAAACAAGAAATGATTTGCGTTGACGTAAAATAAACAACGTTTTTCGACCCCAGACAAACGCGCTCATTTCAATAAGAGCATGTGGTTGCATTTGGTCTGCTTGGATATAATACCTGCTCTTGTGTCTCTCCGTTCGAACATTACAGTGGTCAACGCAATTGCCGTAAACCGGATGCCAGTAGCAAGCAGCTTGCCATCAAAACACTAATCAAACAAGAATGGGAACAAGAACTGTTTCGATAACCCACATATACAGCGCAGCATATGCTGTTGAAGGAGCGAGTAGCATCGGATCTTTATCGATATCCTTTCGCTTTTCTTTCTGAAGACTCCGGTTCAGCGATTCCAAGTGCGATTGTGACATATTTGCATAAAGCTTTTCTACGACCGATCTTGCGCGCAAGTGGTTGAATGGATGACAATGCGCATTATAGCGTAGCAGACATCCTGCTTTAAAAGCTTCAAGCATCGTGACCGAATCGGACTCAGGAGGTTGGCAACGAATAACAGTTTCTTGCAGACCAGCGGATTTGCTTGATACATTTCGTGAGCGGCCGAAACCGCAACTATATGATAATCAATGTCAGCTGCCTCGAGACAATGGCAGCATTTTGGATGGTTTGGTAGCAGGGCGCGACATGCACGGGCATAAATTACAAGGTTCTAGCAAACAGTCTGTCAACGGCACGAGCTTGCAAACTTTTATTTGGGACACTGCAAAACAAATTTACGCCGCTGAACAATGCGCGAAGGAGAAAGTAGATTCTCGGATATTCGGAAAGTTTGAGCACTGGGTTTGCAGCACACAAAACGCAGGTTCCAAGGAACTCTTGTTTCAAAAGATTTTAAAAACCTGAGGCAAACGTCGTTAAAATTTATCGCTTTCAATTTCAAGGAATACGTTGAACATACAATAAAAAACAATACTTCCGAACATTAACAACATGTATAAGTTCAGTTTAAGTTACAGTCGTTTTTGTAGTCCTGGAGTGTGTAATAAAATGAATATAAAAATAATGTTATTTGCCAGACTTGTTCGCTCCCTTAATCAATTAAAACACAGGGTTGGATGATTGGTTACCAGAAAGCTGACAGTTTAAAGCCTGAGCCTATAGATGCGATTTGTGACAGGGCAACTTCAAGAGCAGCGACAAGTAGAAACGGAGAAACAGTCCAACGATCTTTGGTAAACATTGAACGAAGTTGCTACACATTGTGAACAGCACAGCAATTAATGTCGAAGATATGTTATTTTAATTGTCGTTTCGATTTCGCCACAAGGCATCGTGAAGATAAAACATGATAAAATATACCGGTGACATAGAAAAGTGAAGGTTGCTAATCACGCATCAAAAAATAAGTTAATGCATAACTTCAGCAACGAATTGCTGCAAGTTGTTAGGAAGCCGATCTCAGCATTAACTGATCATATTGCTACAACGCGGTTGGTAACGACAATTTAAGAGTCTGAGTGAAGCGCAATAAAAAGCTGAGAAAATCGAGATCAAAGCAAATGCAAACTATTGCTAACAGGCAAACCTGAGACTACACGTTTACCGCCTAGGTTGAATCGAGTTTTATTGGCTTCAAAACCAGGGCAAGATTTTAAAAAATCATGGAACTGTAATATCAGAAAACAATGCATAGCTTGTCTGGTTGAATGCGTTCGCATGCTTTGTTGAGTGAGATTGGCAATGGTCAGCACTGCGTTGTTAGAACATGATACATGTGGTGCAAATATCGGTGATCAAGACTCCCCGGTCTTATCAACTGTCTGAGCCTTCAAAAGAAATAAAACTTTTATTTAGGCTTTTGATGGAGAGATAGAGATACCACCCACAAACCTGTCGGCAACCTATCTAGGCAACGATCGTCAGTAAGCAAGGGACGATTAATACATTTCAAAATACTGTAAATAAAAGATTTGCAGGAAACAAGCACAAAACATTTTTATTGCTTACCAAGCCAGTTGCCGAAAATAAGAAAGCAGAATGAGTTAACAGGATGATCAAAGGATGCCATTCCGGCAAAAACTGGAATCTACTAATTATATTATTTTTTTACAATAGGGACGATGTACTGTGTTGTCTTTTGGGCGAAGTCACAAGTTTAGCAGATGCTGTTGTGTTCATTGTTCGTATGAAATAAATTACTCCCTGAATACTACATCTGCATTGGCACAAGCATGCCTTTTCACTTACACTTTATTCAAAATATTCGCGGAAAAAAATATGACATGTATGGCGCATGTCTGCGCGAGGTTCACCATCGTTTTCAGTCCATTCACTGCCTACAATCATTCCAGAATAATAGGCCTAGGCCTAAGGTGTAAAAGCAATGCGGCACATCAAAAGCAGTGGAAAAGCTTCAACAGAACCGTAAAACTACTCAAACCTTGGTAATAGGAAACGCTCTTTACGCAAAACAGAAAAAAATGCTGGGAAGAAAGTATATCCGTTGTGTGCTGTAATTTTGTTGCCTGTCTGTGATAATTGCGCTTTAAAAAATGCAAAACTATAATTCATGCGTACCACTGGCAATTACAAATGAAAGTTAGATTTGCGAACATGATGTATAAGTCATTCCGTAATGCATAGCAACTTTCAGAAGGTATACAACCAAAAACAGATATGGTTTTTAAGCTGGGTCGAAATGAATGAAACTTTTATCACTCAAAGGGGAAATGAAGCAGAAAGCTGCTTATATCCGATAAAATTCAAAGCTCTGAGGCCGAAGTCTTAACGATTTTGAAAATGTCAAAACATTTTTTAAGTGTAAAATTTTTTACGAAAATAAATTTAAGATGTCATGTAAAGCGTTTGAAGCAAAGCTTTACATGCGTGATGTTAAAGCACTTCATTCGTAAAACTAAGGACATCATTCGCTTGACCACAGTTTTGTTCAAATTAAGATATGCGTAAACATACGTTTGTTAATGATGCTCAGGTTGTTTTGGAATATAGATATACCTCACTGATATGTCAAATTCGATAGGTTGCATAATAATTCGAATTCAGCCTCTCGTTTAATAAATGCAAATGTGTAAGATTGCTGGAACTCTTAACATCACGTCCAATGCGACTTCATGGTGGTGTTTGCCATACGTAAGCTATGCGATGAACACCAAGAAATGAAAAATGCGTTATGAAAAGCAAATATTTTTTGATCAGCTTTGCAAAGTGTTCAATATCCGTTGTGTTTCTCAGATTCCAAAACAAAGCCATTGGCCACATTTGCAAGCGTCACAAGAACAGTATGCAGTGGGTCGGCGTCAATTAAAGACTTGCCTGGGGCTCGGAAAACTTGCCGGCTGTGACCAGATTTCTTGTTTGATAAAAATGTCTGCATGAGAGCTATTCGGATTTCTACTTCCAGCGACACTCACATGCAAACTCAGAAATTTGTTTGTCTTTACGCAGCGCACGCGAACGAAACCTCACAGTGACGTTTTTCACATTTGGTATCGTTGATCACGTGCGCCACCTCTCTGACTGCTTTTTGACCAGCCTGCCAAGCACGCACGAAGTCAAGAAATCTTCAGACTTTTATTTCTGAGGCGCCGTCAACTCATTCAAGCGAAGTCAGAAGCATCACATCGAGTGCTGACAAAGAAATGTGGCAACCGAATTCAACAGCAGCAGAAGTGATTCACATCAAATTCGATACTGCTACAGGGTGCCTGGCTGTACAGCAGAAAAAATGTCGGTTATGCGTATTGATTGCGTTTAGCATCTGTGTCAGTGGTTCAGTTCAACGATTTGTAGTGTGTCATCCTTCGCCACGACAAATAGTAAAAACAATCTGTCTTCTCTAGTGCAAACAGTGTGGGGAAAATTGCGAAATGGCCAAATTTGCAGTGTGGGTCAACAAGACTGTGTAAGAGCTGCATGACACACACAATGTTTACGAGCAAGTTCGAAGAAGGCCAAAACGCACTTGAAGAGCATGCACTGGGGACTTCACATCTCGTTAAAAGTTTACAATTCACGCTTTGTTGGTTTAACGGCCTGTCGTCAAGAACATCCAAACTTTCCAGCTCATTGAGAGAGGTCAGGACACTCTTTTATTAACGATTTTCAATTCCACTGAAAGGTTTCGTGAATTTTCTTGGCCATCGGTAAATTGGCCTCATTTCTGTTTTGTCTTCAAGGACATTTTTGAAAAAAACGTGGAATTTCCAGTTTCACCTGTCAGTGTGCGTCTCGTTGAAAACTAAATAAAAAAGCTATAGTGTTAACCACACTGAAACATGAAGTGTAACAGAAAATTTTAAGTAAGTGTTTCACATACCTCATACTTATGCAACCTTAGAATTGTGGAGGACGTGACTTATCTACTACATATTTTTGAACGTGCTTACCAGCAAAGCTGTGTGCAACAGCATGCCGACAACTTTTAAGTGAATGTATTAACGGTTTTTGTTGTGGTCACCGACTAACGAACGATCCCTTAGAGGAAACAACTGCATGCGACGCAAATAATTAAAATTTTGCTTTTCCTGATAAGGCGTACTGCGAAGAAAAATACGCAGGAAAAATTGCATCAACGCTCTATTGCACATCGTGGTGTGTCTAGTTACACAATATATAAATATTGCACGGCACAGCGCTCTTCGCAGAAATACATAAAGTTTCCATTTGTGTGCTTGCATTTTCCTAGCACTGTTTACTCTATCGAATGTTAATTTATGTTCACATTTCGCCGCAAAGAAACGACACTGGGAAAGGCAGTATAGTTTCAATAACTAAGGGACGCTGTTTTTGAGAAACTGATTATGCAATAAAAATGAAACAGTTGGCATACAAAGTCACGTGGCATACTTGCGATGTTCAAATGTACTCGACACAGACTGCCTCGTTTAACTACAAAAACATTTTGCAAAAATAGGATATTTTGATAAAGGTTTGAACTATTACTGTATTTCACCTTTTCGACATCTGCTATTTCATGTATTAAAATGGCTGTCATATTTCGTTAAAGTTTTTAAATTTTGCATTGGCCTAGGTATCTTTTCGTGAAACTGCGCGGGCACATTGCATCGGCTCATTCAGACAGCATAGTTGATGCGCGTCTGTTTGTGTTTGATTGTATTGTGACGCAGTGTCACAATCTGTAATAATTTATTGGAGTTTGTTAAAGTTTTTTCCCTAAAATTAATGTAATTATGCAAACCAGCCCGTGCAGCGCGAACTTTGGGATGTTGTTTTGAACGCCATGAGCTCGTGCGAACCACCGCCAGAGCTTTGTGACTTGATGACATTTTGCGTGCGATGAATTATTTGCGACGTATAACTTTCCGGCGAGATTACCTACATCGCAGCTTTGCAGAACTTTACGTACACTTGCTATAACTATTCTCTTTTCCAATAACGCACGTTTCGAAAAAGGGACTCTCTGCATATAGTCTGCTTTCGAATCGCCGTCTTTTTATTCTGGCATCAATTTGATTTTCAACAGTGAAGTGATCAAAACAGAAAGTTCTGACAGGTGGTAAAATTTCGCGAGGCCGCTTGGCCCTGCGCTATTGACGTTTGAAGTTCATCGACTCATTTGTTGCAACGTAAGTACAGTTTTATGACTCATAATAATAAAGCACGATGCAAGAAATATGTCTTAGTCACCAAGATGACAATTTCAATATGAGTGAATAGAAAGCTTCTTAGAATTAAGTCGACGACAAAACCGGAAAACAATCGAACTTTGAAAAGAACAGTTTTTTCTTATTCAGGCCCTAGCCCTGGGGGTCTGCAACAATTGCATAGCTTCTCAATCTTTTCTTATTGGCTGCGAATAGGTTCCCAGCAACAAATATCAGCGCAATCTTTTACTGCCTTTTTCAACAGGCTCGTCAAGTGCAATCAGTTGATTGTTCCCAAGCATTCCGCTATCAGACAAATGCTCAGGACTTGTTTTCCCAAAGAGAAATGTCGAGAGAAATAAAAGGCATTGTTAGCGGGAAGTTCTCAGGAATTTGAACCACCCTGATCAAAGCGTGCGAAATCGGTTGTCACTAAAACAATGGCCTGGTATTCAAAACCAGTCATACATTGTTGTGGAATTGCACGATTTCGACTGAACGCGCCCTGAAAAAATAGCAACTCCAATTTGTTAACGACTCGATGAGACAACGCATCCATCACCAAAAACAATTCCACGCACTTCCAAGAGCTTTTGTTTCGTCATAATCAAACTGCTCTTTTACAGCGCGTGCGGAAAAAAACAAGTGCAGTACGATCAACCGTTAACTGGAGCGGAGTGTTGCTGAGATGGATCTAACAGTAATGGCTTTGCAAAATGCGTGATGCTGTAGGGTTTCCCGACGTAATAGAAAAGAACACATTTTTGGCAATATCCTGTTAGTCAACTTCTCTTATTTTACCACGCACTATTGCTTTATTTGACTGATATTCTTTATGTGACTCTACCTTTGAGGGAATTCCTGCAAATTGTGACGTAATAATTGTTCAACATCCATACCTTTTGTTAACAGTATGCATTTAGCGTTTCGTGTTTAGAAAAATATTTTACCTGGTGTTTTTGATGGTCGCTCACCGCTTGTAAATGAACCTGTAAGATATGAAGACACTCTCAAGATTTTGCAGGCCACCATCTTGAAAATTTAAAAGGCAATCTCGACCAACAGTTTTTGGAAAGCATGGATTGAATCAAATATGGAGAAAAGAAAAGATCTTTGCTACATGGTTGAAACACGGCCTTTAATATGCAAATGCTTTAACCTACTTCCGCTGGAGATTCGAAAGATCTTTCGGTCATACTGACAACGTTCCAGTATTTTTCAAATGTCGAACACCATTCTAAATACGAATTTTGGTCTTCTATTTTTATGAACAAAAGCAAAGTATTTACCCAATTGTATTTCTTTCAACCGTACACATTAAATTTTCTCTGACTATTTTTTTTGCGATATCACCTTCGGATCACCAATAAAAATAATTTGTTGAACGATTTAGTTTTTTGCATCAGTTTCTGATTGAGTTTTGTCAGGTAACCCTTCACCAAATTTAAATGTGCACAGATGCCGATCTTGTAAATGTCGTCAGTGAAGACGACCTTGGTTACCTGCAAGATTATACCAAGGTTTGTACAAAAAAATGCTACACAATGCACTGCATTTCCTACTACTGTACTTATGTGTAAAATGTTTCCAGAAAGTTTTTTTATGAGTTGTCCTGATACTCCAACGTGAAAATTGGAACCTAGTCAATGACTACCTTTTTGTTTATTAAGAAAATTTTGCCTGCACTGTGTTTACTAGATTTATTGTACTAAAGGTGTAGCCAGCCTTTTTCTGGCTGGTAGCCCATGTCCAGAACCAAATCAATTTCGTGATTAGAAACAAATTAAATGTTGTTGTTAGTTACCATGAGCATTTGGTTTTCATCTCAACAACAGTGGCAAAGTTTAATTTACAAAGCAACACTCAACAAAGAAAAACGCTTTGCTGCTGTGGCATGCAAAAATCTCTGTTTGGCTTAGCGACGCAGCAGATGGTAGCAACAAAGATCATATCAATAAAAGGTAAAACTCTTTCTGCAGTGAACGAGTTTGCTTTGTGCCTGTGTAAGAGTCTACTCTGGAATAAACGGAATCCTGAATGCATTTTAGATTAATAAAAAAATAAAATATGGATAAACATGTCAAACCAAACAATAATTTCGAGTTTCAAGACTAATCTGTATATTTCACTGTAGCATATTGGGTAAAAAACAACTCAGTCAGAAAACCAATGCAATGCACGCTGTGAGCGGCAATACTGCAGCAAGTCGAGAAGTTCAAGTATCTTGTCGTGGTATTCACGGATGGTGGAAGACGGAACTAGGATATTGATACACGGATTGATAAAACAAAACCAGATCTGCATGAGTTTTACCTCTCTGTGGTCACAAAATGGAAGCTTTCAAATGCCGCAAAGCTGTCGGTTTTTAAATCAGTTTTGTTCCGATTCTCACCCATAGTCATGAATCATGGGTAATGACTAAAAGAATACTATCCCAAGTGCAAGCGGCTGAGATGGGATTTTTCGGAGAGTTCACGGTGTGACACTTCGCAAACGCTTAGGCAGTTCACCAATATCATTGATTGATAGATTGATTTATTTATTTATTGTTTCATGTGACTCAGCTAACAGACAGAAACAGCCAGAAGACTAAGTGCATGAATTTGGCAACTGACAATTCAAATAAATCTAAATTTGTGCATAGAATAGAATGTTTGTTTTAGTTTTGTCATATTTAAGGGCTCTTACAGCTTCATTCGGCAATTTAATCAGAGAGAGTAAAGCTGTTTTGTTGGCTCTTCACCTTAATCGCATATCGCTCATTGTTGCATGTTTTCACCATAATCTCTGGGAGGTGCATCAAAAATCTGTAAAGACAAAAATGATTTTAAAACTTCAATGGTTACCTATTAGCGCAGTGCTGTAAATGTGCCACGTACTGTGCTTCCACCTGTTTTTTATGTGAACTAACCTCAGTCATAATCGCTTTTTTATGTTGATCTGGAATTGGTCTCTAGCTCCACTTTGTGTTTTTTTATCAAGCACTGCAAATGAGCGATCAATGTTTAACGTGCAATGATAGCGCGACTCGAGTCAAGGAATCGACTCGACTCGAATCACGTTGAGAAACGATGTTGTGAAGAGTCGACTCAAGCCACGTTTTTTACACAATGACTCGAGTCACAATGAATGCCTAAGAGTCATTTTTATAACATATCCAAACATCTGATTTACAAGTCCAGTTAGTTTGTACTATAAATGAGTTTTTTTGCTTCAGTGACGCATGAATAATATTGGCGTAAATGGTCTGTTTTGACTGTGTCCTAGTGGTGTTATTCCAGATTTTAAATGTTCAGTTGTTCCACAACACAGACGTATAGCTGCGTCTTTGCTTTTCACTGATGGGCCAACAGGGCTCAATGCTACAGTCTTGAGGCTGTTCACTTTCTCTGACCTTGCTTTAGCCTTTCAACGTTTCACCTGTAAGCATTGCTTGCAGATGTATGGACTGATGATGCGTAGTTTTACTGTAAATCGATTTCCTATTAAAATTTGTGATTGATTCATTGCTTATTTCACCTGTGGAGTGAAGTTACTTGAATAGAGGGCTCAATGCATTAAACATATTATTGTGTACATCTTTGATGCCGGTGTACGAAATATTTGTACTTTGAAATCACGTATGAGCCACTATTTTAGCACCCATTTGCAACTCTATAAGTCGTCAACCGCTTGTGCTAAGAAGCTGTTCAAACCCTCAAAAGATGCGGCAAGCAGTGATGTAGTCCAGACCGTAACCTTCGCGACCGAGACCTGGTTAAACTTTCGAGACGAGACCGAGACTTCATCAAAAACTCCGAGACCGAGGCTCGAGGCTTGAATGTCGAGACTGAGATCGAGACTTCAAAATTTGTGAATTTTGCCGAAATGTTTTTCAAAAATGTCGTCATCACTGCTGACTTCAATTTTTTTCAAATTTCTGGCATTTTTCCAACGTGTGTTGGTTGTTTCTTACCTGCAAATAGGCCTACAACAAACAAAAAATCGCTGAGTTATAGAAATTTTAATAAACCATTTCTTTGCAATATTCATAGTCTCGAGACCTGAAATCTTCAAGAGCGAGACCAAGTCCCGAGATTCCATCACTGGCAGCAGGTCTTCTGGCTTGCATTAAAAAATTGAAAAGTTTTGAATTTTGTTTTTTTTGTAGGTGACGTCTTAAGTAGGGTAGGTTTTAGCTTTTTTAGCCCAGGTTGGAAGTTGAGTTTATTTGGCGAAAATCAAGAATTTCAAGGACACGAAGAAACCATAGCAATTGCAAAAACGCCAGGGCACCGGCGAAAACGGAAGGTTATCGAATCGTTGCCCCTTGATTGTCGAGTCAGGTTATAGTCGTTGCCACTTGACTGTTGAGTCAGGCCAGGTTACCTGGCAGAGATGATCGGATGGTGGATTTTTACTATCCTGTTTTTGAAAAATGACATCCGTATCCGATCCGAAACCTATTTTGGGATGAAATCATACTTTCCGTATCGGACAACTGTCCGAATGTGTATTATGATGCACAACATACATTTTTGTGCTGTGTCTATTTTGCCTTGTTAGGAAAAATAACTGCTGAAATTATCAGTTCCGTACATGGAGAGTGCTGTCACGGTTTCAAGGGGGTCAAGCAGCTAGCAGTTTCTTGTTTACATTACATGAACTGTAGACTAAACCCTAACTCTGAACTCCTAAATCTAAAACTTGACCCTAAGCCGTTACCATAAGCCCTGATGCTAAACCCTGGCCATAAACCCTAACCAATTGTCTCTTTGTGTATCGTACTTGTCACATGACCACTTCAACCAATTGTGTTCAAATGAAGGCAGAATAGTCCTAGCACAGGTTTTGCGTCATGAAGCAGAGTAGACATTACCTGAATGCGTTGCGCCACTTTGGGCCCTGTCATGCTTATAAACAGAAAGCTTGACATATCTTGCAAGTTTGACATATAGCATAACCTAAGTACGTTTCAGAGTCGATTGCATCAAAAAGTAAGCTGAAGTTTTGCCACACAGTCCCGTCGCCACGGGGCTTTGGTGGGCTTTTCCCCCCCAAACAAAGGTCTAAGCTCCCAAAATTGAAATGTGAAGCACTATAAAACAGTGGTGTTTGTTCAAATTTCAGAAATCCAAGCCCCCCTGTACAAATATGAAGCCCCCCTACTGAAGACGTTCTGGCGACGGTTCTGTTGCCACGCCAAGCTTTTCATCAATCATTTATTTAGTAACAATGGTTAGATTTTAACACCATCCATGATTTCAAGTTCATAATTTCATTTATTAATCCTACCTATTGTTGCACTTTTACTAAATCTAACCAACAATGCTAGCCTGCAAACTGAAACATCATTCAGAACAACAAACTGGCTTAAACTATGGCATATCTATTGAAGTGACTGACTTAAAATTCGATCCAACACGTCAATGTCACTAAACAACAATTTTGCATATCATGTTTAAGAAAGAAAGAAAAAAGCTATCAGGCCTGGTATCGTCTAACAACCAGTTAATGCAGGCTCACATAGACTACGCTTGAAGAAAGCAGGGCCGAGTGCAGACTACATACAACATTAAAATAGCTAGACTGCTTTAGCTAGCCTAGACTACAGGCCACAGTAGGCCTAGATTAGCTAGCCCTAATCCAGGTACGTAGCAAACCACTTCCTTGCAGGAGGGTTGCCAGATGGCCGGTATTTCACCGACCTGGCCGGTATTTTACTGCTAATTTAGAAGAGGCCGGTAAGAAGCCGGTATTTTGAAAATCTGTGCCTGAAGCCGGTATTTTGAAAATAAATGCATAGGAGTAACTCCATAAAGAACTAACGCGGAACTTCTCAAATTATAATGACTCATGTAGTGAAACTTGTCAGGACAGTTCCTTCAGCGAAGTTCATTTAAGCCCAAAATGTAGCAAGTTATTATTGCTTGTAACTTTAACAATACTCCTAGTCTCTTTGTTTCTCTGTTCCTTTGGTAGTCGTATCTACCATAATCCTTCGTGTTAAACGTGATCTGTATGAGCATTTTTTGGCAATTAACCGTGAAACCAGCGCAGGTGGAGTTGTTGTCTGAACTACTGCAGGGGAAAAGGAAAGGAAAATAAAAAATTTAAGCTATTGCAGAAGAATGCAGGGAAATCGTAGAAATGGACGGGAAGAGAGTGACATTGTAGCGATTAGTGAACCTTATACTCCACTGCGTAAAAAACAGAGATTGAGAAATTGTATTCTTAATAAGTCTTACCATTTTTCATTGATTCAGTGTTTAAATTTCTTTTCGTACAAAACAATTTTAATCGTGAATGTGATTAAATGCACAAATATCAATCTCTCTGATAAAGTTTTCACCTCAATCACTATTACTATCGCCACTGGCAAAGATATGGATATGCTGTGTTTGAATGCACAGTGTTCACTAATAACTGCAACAACTCGCCCTACGCCTTATTTCTATTATTTTTTCAATGATAAGATTTTTTTTCACTGTTGACAAAAAAGCCGGTATTTCTACAAAATACATCTGGCAACCCTACTTCCTTGACGTATAATGAAGGAGCCCTATCTTACTAAACCAGCAACAGACTTGTGCTGACAAACCTGGCGCGTCCAATTAGCAGAGGGGAATGGGATTACGCTATGGTACAGAGATTACACCATAGACAGACTCGGAGTCATGGCACAGAAGATTGAAATGATGTTTCTGAAGATCATAAATGAATGGTTGTGCAATGTGCAACTTTTTCCAAAAAAGTCTGAACCCTCGAAATAACGATAAAATCGTTTCGGATATCCTTATCTGTATCTGGTTCCCGTTTGAAAGCAGTTTTTGGATATCCATATACGGTTGCAAACTCACTATCCTTCCGGATACCCAACTGGCAAACCAGATAGTGATCAACTCAGTTACCTGGCCCTGGACGCCAATCGCTAGATGGAACTTTTCAACTCAAGTTTTTTATTGGAAACTCCAACTAGGCTAAAATCCGGGTCTTTTGAGGCTTTGATTGGCTTTCTAACGTTTATGGTTGAAAAGTTATGGCCTAAAAACAACAAAAAATCGTTAAATAATTAATTAAGGGATTAACTATCAATCATTATTTTGATTAATCCATTAATTTGAGGCTAGGCGTAACTTGTGCAACTGACTGAGAGTGAAAGAGAGCAGTAAAATTAAAGCTAGAAAACTGCCTTCACCAAAAACATAGATCGAAATAACACGGTAACAAATACTGCTGAAACAACATTGGGCACCACTTTTTTGCTCATGGAGCACCATTTTTTAGCGTGTTGGGCAGCACTTTGTTGTAAAAAACAGGGAAAATAATCAATTTCATTTGACTCAACATTAACTCGAACTTGCAACCAATGACTCGTTTTGAAGTGACTCGACAGTGCTTATGATTCGACTCTGACTTTACTCGACCAATCCATGACTCCACTCGAAAACTGTTTAGATGATTCTGACTCGACTTTGACTCGAAGGGCTTGTGACTCGACAAATATGACTCGGGCACTGCTAAGGTGTCATGGGTTGGTCGAGTCAAGGTGTTGCTCGAGTTAAGGTGCCACCTTAGCACTGCTAAGGTGCCATGCAGTTATGTGCAGCAAGCCAGGAAACAAGCTCCAAGGCACATTGGATCAGAGTTTTTTGCAGTAAAAACACTTTATTTTGTGCCTGTTACAAGCTAATGCATGCTTGCCAATTGTGGAGCAAATACACACAGACTAGTATGAAGCACTTACGCACGGCATACAACAAAGCCTACTGATTTATGCATCACATATCCAGGAATGTAAGTGTTTGCCAACACCAAGTTAACTATTGTGCCAATACTTTTGATGCTTTATTGAGAAATAATCAGTATCGCTTCTTGCAACGTTGTGCATCTGCATCTTCATCTAACTTTTTCATCCGATCTCTTCAAATGTCTGATGCTTTTTACAAAGCTTCATTTTTCCTCAATTATATAACGCTCCTGTATGACGGTGACCAACTTGAAATAGTTGTTGGTGCGTTTACTGCGGTGTATCCGTGTATGCCAGTGCTTCTCAACCTTTTTGATGTCGCGGCCCACTTTTTGCCGAGATTTCGATTTTGGGCCCACTTCACGAAACATCTGTTTCAGAACTCAAGTCTAGGCGTATTTATTGCGACTAGGCGTGATTATTGCGTTATCTCGGAACATTTCGCGGCCCACCTGAAGGAGCTTCGCGGCCCACCAGTGGGTTGCGGCCCATTGGTTGAGAAGCGCTGGTGTATGCGTTTCATCAATATTGTTTATGCATAACAACAAAAACCTTCCGTGTCCCTCGGGGCGCCACTGGATTTCTTTATTCTCTTGTTATTTCTTTATCATCTCCAATATCCAGACAACGTGTGCAAACCACACATACAAAAGTAAGACATTTAACTGGTAAAACCTTAATCAACAAACCCTGCTTTAAAATTCAAGACAAATAATTGGCTGTCGATCTCATGATAAATGCGTTGCAAAGCATTTGAAACGTTGATCGCAACAATTTGCATGCCTCCGTTCGCCATTGTGCAACCCCATCTGATTTATTTTGTACTTTTTCTTTACTTTTCTGCAAACTGTTTACCTCAACGTTTGATGTAAGAATGCCTTCATTTCTCTCTCCCATTACTGGATCTCTTTATAATTATGGATGGATGACGTTATAGTTGGATCGCTGTTGAAGTGATTTCCTCCTATCAGTGATAATAGTGTGCAAACACCTATTCTATAATGAGCTACTGCTAACCATTTTTGTGCTCTTGTGTTGTTCGATTGTGCCTGTGATATGGTCTGTGAGTCTGCGACAAATAAAGTGTTATTGTTATTAGGGCCTACATTCATCATCCCATCTATTAAAGATAGGCTACTACACTCTATTCAAATTCACTAAGATTTTTCAAGAACAAATTTTGGTTCGGAATATGTTTGTAGTGAGGTAGCAAAATGTGTGACAGAGGGATTTGTGGGTGATACAGTATTTTGCTGCTCATTATTTTTGAACATGAAGTGATGAGGTCTTTGCCACGAACAGGGGCGGATCCAGCCAGCAAGTTTAGAAAGGGCGATTTCAGTAATATTTGGCATTCAAGCCTCATTACGGGTTCACTACTGTAAGAGAGATGAAATATACTTCACAGCATTGCTGTCACAAAACAATGGACGTCAGAATGGGCTTATATCGCGAATGTTGTTTTCCAAATTGTAAAAAATTATGGTGAATAAACATACTTTCGTAGGTTTTAGGGGGTTGATCGCCCCAATCTCCCCCCCTGGATCCTCCCCTGGCCATGAATCAAGGCCCGTTACCTAAGGGCTAGTTTAGGTAAAAGACTATTTCTTTAGTGAAATTGAATATTTTTAATGAAATTCTCCGGCTAGTTTATACAAGATAAAAGTGCAGAAAAGCCTTTTCCCTTTTACGTAAAGCGTTAGGTTTTTTGGGACTTGGAAGTTTATCCAATCAGGTAACCTCCCTCACACAATGTGTGACAAATTGTGACGTTACAATACATTTGAAGTTCTGCATGTTTTAGTGCTTCTGTCTCTACTTCGACCAGGGTGACGGACCTTGGACTTGGAATATTCACCAAAACTAAACCAGTTCTAGGACAATAGCCACCTGGACAACTGCCACCCGGACAACTGCCACCGGACAACTGCCACTCGGACAATTGCCACCGAGGACAATTGTCACCCAGGATAACTGCCACCTAGGACAACTGCCACCTCGGACAACTGCCACCCAGGACAAGTGCCACCTAGGACAACTGCCACCCAGGACAACTGCCACACGGACAACTGCTACCTCGGACAAGTGCTACGCAGGATAACTGCCACCTAGGATAACTGTCACCTAGGACAACTGCCACCCAGACAATCACCACCTAGAACAATCGCCACCTGGGAAACCGCCACCTAACACATATTGAGTTTTTTGCGTTTATTGCCATTTTAAAGGTATTTTAACCTCACAAGGATGTAGTGTATAACAAAAATTTCTTCATCCTCTGACCACTTTAAAGAAACGTAACTTCAACTTTGAACCTTTTGGGTCAAGAATGTCGTGTCGATATCATTACATCTTCACAAACATTCTTAAGTCAGTGCAAAACCTAATTTTATATGGGTATTTTCAAATTTTTCACAGAAAACTCTTTCATGCACATTATCGCATTCAATCCGTGCACTCATAAAACGCCTGTTCTTCCTTTCATTTTACGTTGTGTGCAATAATTTACCTTAGCTTTTGATTTGTGGCTTGAATGGCAACAACAGCAACGTTTCAACTCACTTTGCCTGAAGTATGTTGAAGCAATGTTATCGCGATATACCAAACTGAATTTGACAGCTTGCATGTGATGCGTAAAACGCAATATCTTAGGTGGGTGTTGTCCAGGTGGCACAGGTTGTGGTGCTAAAAAAAGAAGTGTGGAAACCCACATAAAAAACGAGCGATTTTCAACGACACTTCAAACTAATTTTTGAATCAGTTTTTAGTGATGTATTCACTTTTCATTGCACTACAAAGAAAAACACGAAAAAAGGGTGGGAAAATGTTCCCGCCCCACGATACCCCTGGGGTGGCAGTTGTCCGGGTGGCAGTTGTTTCCGATCGCAATGATACCAACGACTGTACTAAACCATGTGTTGCAAACTAACCATCCGTAAAATGTAAACATTGCCGATTTAACTGAAGCATGGTAAATGACTCGGCAATGCCATTGCTATTTGCTACCTAGCACGTAACTACCTACTCACACGCCTAGTAGACCTACTAGGCCTACCTACCTGCAAGTTAGACTAACTAGAAGGGGTGAACTGCGATCTACAGTAGTTTTGAGATTACAATCTGGCTAGGGTGGCCCACGTTGGACAAGCATGAGTTTTTCTGTTATTAACACTCGTTTTCCCCATCGTTTACTTCGTGTGTTGAAACATGTGGGATGTGGCGTTAATAATAGTCGCAACTTTTATTCACGACACAAGATCCTCAATGTACACGATGCGAAAATCAGTTATTATGATTCTGGTAAGTAATCTAGTAAAATTGATGTTCTTTCCAAAGTTAACTTTGGTTTTGAAATGCTTGTAAAGAATTAAAGTGCTGTGAGTGTGATTGGCAGAAAAATACTAAACATTTTATGAGTTGTTTGCATATAAACCTGTTGGCAAACTGCACCTACTCTACTGCTTTTGCATTATTCAACTGTTCTGAGATTTTAGGTAGCAACTTTGTTTCTGGCTGCACGGCCGAACAAGTTGAAATAGCAAAAATCAACAAATACCAAGAATTAACCCTCAATGAATTACATTTTTACACCCAGTGGCCACCAAAAACTGTGGTGTTTATGGCATGAAAGCTGCCCCCTTCCTTGGCACTCTTGCCAAGAACTTTGTCAATCACACTGGTGACCTGCAAGAGCACCACTGGCTGTGGTCCAAGGCAGTGCCACCAGCATCCTGAACTGTGTAATGTACTAGATGTCCATGCGCTCTTCTAGCTTCAGTGCCCTCTTTCTTTTTATTTTGCTGAGATTATACGATAAAATAATGTTGATAGGCTTAAATGAATAAAGTACTTAAAATAGGCAAAATTTGAATAGTAAATCATTTTTTGCAAAAATGCAAACATTCTTGTATACTTCTTCAGTTGTGAGGTATTTCATTTTTTTGTGAAAACACACTATCTAAAACTTTTTTACAATGCTGTTGAAAAGAGTTGGCTTGAAAAATAGACCAAATCGGTCTGACAATATGTGCACTGATATAAAAATTCTTATGAAACAAAAAGATGTTCAACATTTGTTGGTCTGTTCAGTTCTGCTAGCCCGAATAACTGCAAAGTCATGAAAGCAGAGCTTAGTTGACTGATTTATTAAAAGCTTTCAGAAAACCTAGAGTTCTTAATTGTCATTTCTGTAAGTTGTTTTTTTTTGGTACCCTAGGTTTGTTTTGGCAACAAATATTATTATGGTGCAACATTTTTGTGGTCTAGTACAGTATACATGTGCGTGTGTCATGAGAAGAAATAAAGTGCACATAGTAACAGCACCAGAAAATTCAATGAGCTGATTGAAAGAGACTTTCACTGGTTCTAATATTGCCAATATGACATGTATTTTTATGATGAACACAGTGATGCCATCCTATTACCATTACCAGTCAAGCTCAAGTGTGCTAATAGATGTATTATTATTAGGACAAACAAAAGTTCTAGTTTCTCTGTAGGCTTTCAAGGAATCAGCCAACTTGGCTCTGCTTTCATCTTCTTGCAATGATTCAAACTGCACATATCTGTATTCAAGTAACTTCACTCCGCAGGTGAAACAAGGAGGGAATTAATCTTAAATTTTTAATTGGAAATTGATTTCATGTAAGATGTAAGGGCTGATGATACATATTTTTTTGGTGGGGCCAATTGGCGGCAGGCTGAAGCCTGAAAATTGCTTCTTGCCAGGGCAGTTGGGATGAACACTCTTGCCCAAGGAGCACTATGGAAATTCACTCGGTGATTGTGGATCAAGCACCTAACCTTCCAATTGAGAGGCGAACACTTTACCACTGAGCTAATGCTGATGATATGTAGTGCTACGTGAAATTAATTCCCTATTAAAAATTTGCAATTGATTGTTTGATTGATATATTGGGTTGCAATCAACTGGAATTAAATTTCAGTAGACAAATTGGTTGATCTTTTTTGCAATTTCATGTTTGACCTCTTAATGTAAGTTTAGCCTAAATAAGGATATTTTCTTATTATAGTGCTTAAGAGTTTGTAATATCCAGCCATATGTTTAACTTGCACAGCCCTGACCAGCTTACTGAAGTTAAACCTAAAAATCAAGTATAGTTTCTAAATTTCATTGTTACCACATTTACTCATAAAAGTTTAATAAAAGTCATTTTAAGAATTGAATATATTTTGTTCTTTCCCAAATAACTGTTTGTTGTTTTGCTTGTACTGCTTTTTTGATAAATAATTAAGAAATTATAAGGTTTCTATTAAATACTTAGAAGCTCTACTTGTTTCTTGAGCATCAGTATCAACCTGTGTCTTCCTTTCTATTAACTGCGGCGATTCTTGTCTACCCATATCTTCAACTTCAGCACTGTCTGTGCACACTGCACCAGTAACAAAAATCAGCACGCATTGATGTTATTTAATGGAAATCGATTTCGCCATACGACATCTTCAGTCCTTGGACTGTTGGACTGAAGATGCCGTAAGGCGACATTGATTTCCATTCAATAACATCAATGCGTGCTGATTTTTGTTACTGGTGCAGTGTGCACAGACAGTGCTTAAGTTTCTATTAAATATGACAATGTTTCACACCTTAGTTTCAAAGGAATACGGTGTGGGAAGCAAATTGTTAACTGAAGAAGAAATGTCAAGTTGTATATAATCATCCTCATTGAGAAAACTATTCAGTGCATAGTTTACCTTGTTATGATGTAATAATCAAAATTTGAGGTGACCAGTGATCGTGCTTATATTCGTAACAACAGTTCTTATAATAATGAGCTTAAATTAGAGATACTTCTGCCAAAGTTTAACATAATGGCAGGAGAAGCCTTGATGAAACTGACAGTTGGTGCACATGTACGACGTGTATTTTCATGTGTTGTAGTGCATGCCAATGACATACACAGTTTTATGCTTGCTTTTAAATCAGATTTTAAAATTAAGCAAGACTGGCAGTTAGCAAGTATTGTAATATAAAGTAGGTATCTACCCATGTCAGTTAAGAGTAGTACTGTAATTGATTCTGTTAAACATTACTTACATGATCTCAGTTCAACTTCAACATATGATGTGACTTCACTGTAACAATTAAGTGTGTCTTCAGTGCATCTTTGTACATCAGGTTACACAGCAGTGGCAGATCCAGACCAGGCGTTTGGGGGGGCAGTCAAATAAGGGGGCATCAAAAAGTCTTCACGTGTTTAAATACCCCAGCTTCTCTGCAAAAATCGTTGGGTATCACATAAAAGTGGTTACCTTTTCTAGGCAAAAGAAAATGGCTATTTTTGTTGGTCAGACTATGCGATGTTTCAGGGAATCACCACAGTTTAAAATCATCTTTTATCATTAATTCACAAAAAGTTTGAAGCAGGTCCAAAAAGATAGGTTCTATTTTTCACAAGCCACACATGACTGAGTATGCTATGGGTGTCCCAAACAATCTTTTATATCTACAATAAGTGTTTGAAAGATTTAGACTAAGGCAGTGGTCCCCAAACCTTTTGTAACCGCAGACTGGTCAATGCTTGACAATTTTACCATGGCCCGGGAGTACTCTCGCAACAATGTTTCTATGGAAAGAATCGACCAATCACATGCCCAGAAAATGTGTGGTGTCACCACCAGTATACATTTTGTATTTTGCGGCCCGTGGGTTGAGGACCAATGCCCTAAGCATGCTGCACGCTAGTGTTTGACACTGTGTTGGATATCCTCACATCGGAAAAGACAATGTCTGAAATATATTCCGAACTGCTTAGAAGCAGAATGGTTCTTCTTACACTAGGAAGTGACAGCTCAATTTCCAAGCTTGCTAACGTACAGGGGCTTAATGAGGGGGCACAATTTCCTGGGCGCCAAATCACTGTGGAGGGTGCTGAAGAGTCCCGACAATGTCCAAGTACTTTCTTCAATAGAGTACATTTGCTTCTGATAGACCTCAGTTTCGAACATGGGGGCACCAAACTTGCTTGTTGTCCTAAGCCCCTGCTAATGTACAAATGTTGCTATAGCTGTTCACACGCTGCAATATGGTTCAATCAGGGTTATTCATTCCGACAAGAAACTCATTCACTTACCTTGGTTGCCAAACCAAGATGCAGACTTACGCTATTGCGGAGGGGACTCACGGACTGCACTGACAGCAGACCTGAAACTGTTTTTTCACTTTGCAGGCTTCTGAAATCTTGTGTCAGTTCTAAGTTTTCCATATTTACTGCCTTCCTATCTTCACTACTGCTTCTCCTTTCAAAGCTGCCACCAAGCATTGAAAAGTGAACTTTTAACAAAAATATACTAATTTTGCACAGACCAGGCAAAAGAGATCGTGTTTGTGATTGCTGGGCAGTTCCCAAACAGAAAAGAAAGGGAACAGGAGTACTATTACAAAACAATAGCAATGTTGATTATAATCGGTAAGAGGCTGGGTCAAAGTTCGTCACGTAAATACTGAAGTTCAACAAAGTGTAAAGCATTGTTTAGTTTAGACTGAGTAATTTTGTCTTTGTTTCTACTTCAGTAGGCACCAAAAAGGGCACATTGTTATCAGAGGAGCACCATAGCCATTTGGGGGGCAGTTGCCCCAAACTGCCCCCCTGGTTCCACCCCTGTTACACAACATTGAATGATTTGAATTCAAAATGTATGAAGCAAACGGCATCATGTTTTTTAATCACATTACTTTTTCTTGTACATGCTTGAGTTGAAAAAAATTATACTTGTGATATCAATTTGTATGAATTTCACAGATATTTCATGTTACTTAAAGTGCCACTAATGATCTTTACTTGCCAAATGTTCCTATGTCTTGTTGGACAATAAAAATTATTCCATTTTGTTTAGTGTTTTTCATCTTACAAATTCGTGGATAAAATCATATGAATCTGTGCCTAATTTTATAATAAATACTACGGCCAAAGCAAACGATACAACTGACATCTTGCAAACGTTTCGATAACAACTGTTATCATCTTCTGTGCATAGCAATAGAACTGCAGTGATCTTGCTGCAGGTTCTTATTGGTTATTCAGGAGAAAAGCGCTGTAAAAAAGGAAAAAACGCAAACGG
>Ga0210059_1004460_pt1 | contig 22576 bp, 18 predicted proteins | sample Ectturendosymbi2_FD_188042 | JGI IMG/M metagenome (GOLD analysis project Ga0210059, IMG submission 188042) | Ecteinascidia turbinata endosymbiont from Florida, USA - Sample 2 (SPAdes) (version 2) | ecosystem: Host-associated > Tunicates > Ascidians > Unclassified | place: Key West, Florida...
ACAAAACTTTATGATGCAACATGATAATTGACAATGATTAGCGATTTGTGAAACTGTTGCAAAACCGGTCACCAGAAGCATCGTATTTAATTTTTTTGAAATTTTGCTTGAAATAAGTTTCTGGGCGATCCAACGTTTTCATCATCTCTAAACGTCAGTCCTCGCTCAGCATTAAATTTTACGACAGAAACCAAACGTTTCGTTGGCATTGACTGACCTGACAAGCTAGCTCTGTATCAATTCTTCACAGTGATTAATTACATCTGCGACTAAACGTAATCGTGGCTCAGCGTACGTCCAGACGCAGGTTCCTTTTCTAATACGGAAATGCGCATATGTAGTCGTATCCGTTCACATCAGTCTACATGTGAAACAATAAACACAAGTTTGTGAAGGAGAAAAACAAAACCAGCTTCTTTCAACGACTTCAACGTTGTGATTCTGGCGTCGAATAACATATGTGGTGCATTTCCGTGACGAGGTTCTGTCTTTTCTGTGTTGTGGAACATGACTTTTCGTTTTTCAACCAATATTCCCGCATTTTTCCGATAATTTCGATGACCAGAGACCGATACCGTTGCCTCCAGTGACAGCGTCAGCCAACTCATCTATCGTGTTTTTCGATGATACATCTTGAAGTTTTTCTGCTGCTGCACAACTGGTTAAACTAGGTCTATTCTCATCGTTACGTAGATTTAAGTCTGTCACAACATATTCTTCGAATTTCTGTCCTCTTACAGGCTCTGCAGAAATGTCTCCGCTGGACTTCACTGCAACTATAAAATAGTAACTTGAATGTTTCTTGACTTAGCTGCAACTTCTTTCTCTTTCATTTTTGCCTCTTTTGCTTTTTTTACTGTCGACTTCGTGTCTGGTCATAAACAAATAAATTTAAATTAATGTTTTTTTAGAACCACTTGGATAAGATCTACACTTTTCTGTCCATGCTTATTTATTTATAAGCTCAATAGAGCTGCCATATTTTCTGCGCAAAAAGGGAGGACAATTTACCACTGTCATTTACTTGAGTGTATTACTTACACTTAACAAGTAAAATAAGAAATAGGCCAATTGATTAGTTTTAACCATTGAAGTAAAACGTCCAGCGTAGACAATGCTTCATTCAAAACACACAAAACAAAATCCTTATTTACTTAACCTATTCAGCCCATGAATATTTTGCAGGTTTCTTAAATTTCCTAAAAATGTAGAATCGCCTTTTACAATTTTATGAAACTGCTTGCATGAAAGATGTTTTAAATGTTTTAAATTACACACCAGCTTTAGACTAGGAACTGGTTCAACCAGAAAGGATTCCCTTTCTGTTTGGTTTGTGGCTGCATCAAGGAAAAAATCGTTCCACATTAGCATAAAGAGCCACAACGTTAAAGTAAAGCTGTGTAATCTTTATCAGTTCTTGAAGCTTTTAGTGGCATTGCAAGTTGCAAAATATTTTGCCCATCTTTCATGTTCCATCATTTTACAATGAATTGCATTTGGCTGATGCTGTTTTTGCACGAACTCAAACAAGTTTTGGTACTGGTTAAACAGTTTACTTCAGCTTCATCAATAGAAACGTTTCTATCAAGCAGATAGGCCTGCTACTCACATGGTTCATCATTTTCCCAATTAGTTGTTTGCAAATGGAGGAATCTTGTCAAAGCATTTACTGTAAAATCAGCAAGTAAAGTCGTCGATTTAGCCAGATGTGAAGCACAAGCGTTGTACAATACAGATACATCTGACATGAATGAATCACTGTCATGATCCTTGCCTTCGCTGAATTTTCTTAGTTGTGATTTAATTTGGCTTGATATGTACATCTGATTGTCTCTCTTGAATTCTTGTCTTCATAGTGGCAAAACACGATACAACCTCAACAAATAATGCTTTTGACTTCTCAATATTCTGAACTTGCTCAATAAAAGCAACCACAAATGATTGCAAATGTCTTAATGTGTTAAACAGAATTCGCTCAAAGAATTTCCAAAAAAACATTTTTGAACAACAGTTGGCTTGTCGATGGATATGAAGTATGAATTTGAAGTTGCGTACAATTGAAGGATCTTTGGCAAGCTGCGATAAGTGATAGCCAACTGGTTACGCTGTGAGAAATAAGTTTCTGGTACGCAATATCCACAAAGTCACAATAGTCTTTTCACTCTTCTTTGCGAACTGTGCAAATGCAACCACATGTAATTCACTCAGCTTCAAAATAATTTAGTCATTTTCTGAAAAAAGGATACTTGTGTCGTATTTCTTCATTCTTCAGCATTACTGATTAGCTCAGAGGTGCAAAAATGTCTGTGAATGTTAGCAGCGCGAAGAAATTTTTGTAGCGCCTACAAAAGCTTTGCCATACAGCATTCATATGCATAAAATGTAAAATGCAAAAAAACGTTTGCGCGCTACATGTTTTTGATCGCGCGGCGCGAGTGCGCGACCGCATTTTTGCACCCCTGGATTGGCTATAATTACCAGAAATTACTACACTTAGCTGTGCACAATACACTGATCACCGCATCACGGTTCATCAGTAAAGCTAGAACAGTATAATGGCCTCATCAGTCCACACTGTAATGCCAAGGTCAATGAGATACTAAAAGAAGATTTACCACTGTTATGTAATGATTAATTTGAAAGCATTCCCGCCATTCCAGCCGAAAATTAACTCAACCAAAACATAGATTAATTAGACAACTCGCAGGCCCTCCCATAAACTAAGTTCCGCCACCAGCTCGTATCTGGTTGCAGTATAGTAGGTACAGCTTACTGGATGCTAAAACAATATATCACAGCCAGTGACATAACTGACTGGGGGCAGAGGGGCGAATTCCCCCTCCCTGGCAATCTAAATGTGAAAACCGGACCGCCACCTTTAGTGATATTTCGTTTTTAGTATTCGTTTGGTTTTCAGTAGGTTGTTTTTTTGCGTTTTTCGGATCATTTTCCAGTGGTTTAGGGTTTAGCATAGCTATCCACATCCGGATTCACCATCATTTCTCACGTTTTTTCAGAGTGTTACCTAATGAGCCCTGTACAGTGGCCAGTTTCTCTAAGTTTTCCACCCTGATTCAAAGCTCTTGTTACGCCACTGTTATAGCTATGTAAAATAAGAAATGCAAAAAGGAGGACATTTTCACATTTTCGAATGTCCTCAGAGAATATTTCATTTCTTATGAAAAAAGTGGATATGTACCCTACTTCAAAAAAGGGCGTATGGTAGCCATACCTAGCAATGCTATTCATATGCGACCTGTGCAAATCTGAGTAAGGCACAGACACAAAATCTACCAGAAACGAGTAGAGACGCAAACTAACGTGTTCTACGTGGCTTGGCCTTGCATTCACTGGATTCAGATACCTGACCGACTTTCAGGATACCAATAAGTGTAATAGATGTTTCGTCGCAATTTATCAAATATTCTTCAAGTGAAATAGTCTGCTGCTGTTTGGCCGACCGATATAATTAATAGCATCTTTAAACAAACTTTCCTCGCTAAAAATGACTAAGTGGTACGCACATGTCGCTAAACACATGAACATGGTGGGGGGCCCTCTTTGGTGGGAGACCCTGGGTCCGGGCCCCTTGGGATCCCCCCTAAAACTGGCGCTGGGTGGGTTTAAGGTTGGGGGGGCCCAAGGCAAGACGAAAAGGGGCCCCTCTGATGACGTCATCATACTCAGCCAACCGTGATAAGTACATTTGATCAAGCCTAAGACACGGTCGCCGAAGGATACATTGCTGAGACTACGGCATGACTGACATAACAGGAGAAAATACAAAAGGATGTTCATGATGCACAACTTTGAAAACACTGAAAGTTGGAAAGACAAGGCTGGCAACACATAATAGTAAGGTAATAGCAATTGGGATCGCCGCCACTTCATTATTTTCGTGCCCCATTTCTACGCATTCATCATCAATAAACTACAAAGTTTACCCCTTTGAAAGTTTCACACTTCCTCCTTTGAAAAAATGCTTGGTAGTTGGTATCCTGAATTTGTTCACATTCATATGGGAATCCGTGAAAACATAAACAACAACCATGAAGATGTAAAACACTAAACTTGTTTTAAATTTCATCCTTTTGGTTACAAGAACATAGCATACAAAAACATTTAACATGAGACTTGTTTTGGAAAACTTTTGTGGCTGAATAAGCCAAGAGTGTCCTCATCTTGCATTGACACTAGTTGCTTGCAAAATGTGCAAAAGTAGGAAATAATTCCTCATACATCTTATCGCAAACATTTCTAGCAAGTAGCCTACACAATTGATTAAATCTGTGCCAAGAAAAAAGGGTTCAAGTTATCCTGGCTTAGAGCTAGCAAAAAAATCTTTAACATCATCTAGCAACTCTACCTTAAACCAACCACGCACTAATCAAGCTTCAAATAATCTGTGACTTCAAGCATGGGCTACATTCAAACCACCTAAAATACCTGACATATCTGTAGAAAAAATGGGTAGGCTACCTACAAAATACTCAAAAAATGCCATTTCTGCTACCAGTTAAGAAGCATGAATGTAGCCTTACTGTACTTTTTACAGCACAACAGCAATAATACAAATTTTTATTAAAGTTGCTGTTTGGACCCCTTTGAAAGCATATACTTGCACATTACAGTTTCTGTTGGTGGCCTCTTTGAAAGCAAAGTACATACACATTGCAATTGCTGTTTGGGGCCTCTTGAGAGCAAGGAACTTACACATTACAATGGCTGTTGGCAGCCTCTTTGAAAGCAAGGAATTTTACATTACAGTTGCTGTTGGGGGCCCATTTGAAAGCAAGGTACTTTAAACATTGCAACTGTTGTGCAGGGCTCCTTTAAAAGCATAGTATTACAGTTGCTCTTGGGGGCCCCTGTGAAAGCAAGGTGATTACACATTACAGTTGCTGTTGGGGGCCCCTTGAAAACAGAGTAGGTCTACTTACACATTGCCCACAGTTTCTTATAGGAACCCCTTCAATTAAGTTTAATACTGTAACAGAGTACTTATACATTTCAGTGGTTGTTGGGGGCCCTTTGAAAGCAAAGAACCTGCTCATTACAGTTTCTGTAGGGGGGCCCTTTGAAAGTAGACTACTTGTTTATGATCTGCTTTGTAGCACATTACATACATTGCCCATGCCGTCGCTTTCGCGACAATCACAACTGCGAAGACACGAGGACATTTGCGGAAAGTTCTCACACAACGCAATTGCGAGTACATGGTTACAGACAATGTAACTGCCCAATACAAGAATTGTCCTTCGTGTGCCTTCGACGATCGTCTGGGCGGAGATTTGTTTAGGGTGTTGATGAGATCGAAGCACATTATATTAGTGGATAACAGTTTTTCACCAAAAATAAGGAAAATTTATGCACGTAACACTTCAAGAGGGGCCCCCAAAAAGGGGTGGTCCGAGGCAAGTGCCTCGCTCGCCTCCCCTTAAACATTCCACTGTTTGTATGCATAGGAAAACATCGAAATTTAAACAATCAGTCCTAACCCTTGTTTCACCAGTTTCTTCAATTGGCATTAGACAAAAAACATTACATACATAATCCCGACAATGATCTTATATGAGGATATGAAACCGATTGAACACGTTCTACTTCATCCGATTTGCCTACTTTCCCACCTGATGTGTGCATGCAAACACTGTAATATAAAGTTATTGAACCCATTGAAGTTTCTGTCCTGATGTATTTATTACTTCACAAAACCCTGATTTTAACACGAGTTTTCATAATTAAGCTCAGACACCCAGGTCGACCAACAAAAGCAGATTTGGGTGGTAAAACCCGCAGTGGGAGCCCATGGTTACATGCGGAAAAACGCCTACTACCGCAACTTGAAGTGAACGTTAGGAGATTTTTTGGCGTTCTCTTGTTACGCAATAAACACCAAAAATAAAACAATCCGCTTGGCGGCTAGGAAGTCACACAACTTGACTCTGCAGGCAATAGGATTGCCAGATGGCCGGTATTTCACCGGCCTGGCCGGTATTTTACTGATAACTTAGCAGAGGCCGGTAAGAAGCCGTTTTTTTGAAAATCTGTGCCTGAAGCTGGTATTTTGACCATAAATGCATAGGAGAAACTCCAAAAAGAATTAACGCAGAACTTCTTAAATTACAGTGATTCTGATGTAGTAGTGAATCTTGTCAGGACAGTTCCTTCATCGAAGTCCCTTTAAGACCAAAATGAGGGCAAATTGTTATTAGCCTACTTGCAACTTAACAATTCTCATAGTCTCTTTGTGTTCTCTGTTCCTTTGTTTAGTCATACTTACCATATTCCTTCGTCTTAAACGTGATCTGTATGAGCATTTTTGGCAATTAACCGTGAAACCAGCGCAGGTGGAGTTGTCTGCACTACTGCAGGCTATTGCAGAAGAATTGCATGAAAATCTGGGAAATAGACATTAACAGAGTGACATTGTAGCGACTAGAGAACCTTATACTCCACTGAGTAAAACACAGAGATTGAGAAATTGTATTCTTGATGGGCCTTACCAGGGGCGGAGCTAGGGGGGTGCCAGGGGGGCCAACTGCCCCCCCAAAATTTTGCCTGGCCCCCCAAAAATTTTCCGCGTGACGTCATGCCACTGGAGTAGGTCTCTTTCTGAAAGTCCTACACAGACCATTGACAGCTCCCCTTGTTGCAAAACTGGCCCCTCCAGTGGCCCCCCCAAATAAAAATGTCTGGCTCCGCCCCTGGGCCTTACCAATTTTCGTTGATTCAGTGTTTTCTCAAATTTATTTTCGTACAAAGCAGTTTTCATCGTGACTGTGCTTGCTTACTGATTAATGTACAAAGATTGTTCTCTCGGATAAAGTTTTCACCTCAATCATTATTACTATCGCCAATGACAACGATCTGGATAGGCTGTGCTTGAATGCGCAGTGTTCACTACTGTAATAACTACAACTTGGCCTATGTCTTATTTCTATTGTTATTTCGATGATAAGATTTTTGTCACTGTTGACAAAAAGGCCGGTATTTTTACAAAACACATCTGCCAACCCCAGCAGGCAAGGGAGCGGACATGAGCGAACTGCAATCTCATCATTGCATGACACCAGAACAGTGAACTTGGCTCTTGCGCAGTGTCAGTGTCATTCCAGCAAATAAACTGTCATTGCTACAATTAAATGAATAAGCGGAACTTAGCTCCTAACTTCAAGTTTTGTAAAGCTTCCATCGTAAAACTTTAGTCAAACACAGTAGTACGCTTCAAGTTTCTTTTGCGTGATATTTCGTTAAGAACATTTTTCTAAACTGTGTACGCTTTGATCTGCAAGAGAGTGTGTAGACATACCTTTCCTCAATAAATATGTGAATGGACCATTTGTGCAATGGAGGTGGTCAGAGAGTTTATGACAAAACGATTGCTGTGTAGTGTAACGGTAGCAAAAAGATCGTTTATTGTGATGCGACGTTCTTTTTGAACAAACTAACCAACCACATACCGGGGTTTTCCGGAAAGCCGTCCAGTCTTTGGTCCGCCCAATGGGCGCTTATTATAGGTGAGCGTTTATATGGTGCTAAGATTTCAGTTGAATACTATTTGTACCTGTTCCCTTACACGGTACGTCCAACGTTATACAGAGTTTGAAAACTATTTAGATTTTTGTGCCCACGCTCCTGACTGTATTGTGCGCCAAATATGGATTATACATACATCTATTGTGTATAGATTTTATGTGCATGTGTGGTTGTTCAGACACAGGCAATATGCAACTGGCGTATAACAGCCCGGGCGGTTGTTTGGTCCACGTCTTATTTTCCCAACGTGTCTATTTTCCTATTAACGGCCCTTGGCGGCCTTCCGGAAAACCCCGGTATGAACCGCCGTACATGGTAACCCCCAATTGTCTCTGAAGTGCAGGCCTAGGCTGCCAAATAATATCAGTTTTGACGTTTCGACCGGCGCTTTCTGCAAAGTTGAAACGGGGGTATGTGAAAAGCTACGCAGTTGCGCTAAGCGTTGAGGGGGCCTCGCAGTCATGACTTCGCCCGGGGCCTCGCGTTCGTCAAATCCTGCCCTGCGTACAAAAAGATATTAACCTAAACAAGTTCCATGCACCAGGAGATTAACAAATCAGAACGGTTTGTGCATGCGTAATTCGGCCAGTAAAAACCCAATCCTCATACTTTAGCAAAGTTCACTTAAACTCGTAAAGTTTAGTAAAGTTTATCAATTTGCGCTAATATAAGAACACATTCACCCCGGTGCACTGTTTTGACGGCCTCAGAGTTATTTTTTCGGCAACTGTGTTTTCGTAACTGAATGAGAGGCCTATTTTTGGGGAGGCTAAAAATTTTTGCCCAAATTTGATCTTGTTTTTCTCAAACAATGTATAAACAGCAAATGTTAATGTTAAGACTAAAACGTGCCATTGATTCACACTTGTAAATTTCACAGCATCAAGCAAGTTTGAAACACGAAAACTTTAAATAGCTCGCAATGTGAATCGTAATTTGCAAATGCTGTATTGCAAATTTAATGTAAATTTTCAGAATGTCAAGACCCCGTACAAATTAAATGCCCATATTGAAGACTTTCAGGCGACGGTTCTGTATGTACTTCTCAACCCAAAACTACCTACTGTGCACTAGGGGTGCTCACACTTTTTCAGCTTGCGAGCTACTTTTAAAATGAACAAGTCAAATTGATCTACCCCAAAACGTATATTTATTAATAAATATGTTGAGAATTCTCTTTACAATGTGTGTTGATATACCTTGCAACCTTGCCGTTGCATACCGATATGAGCCTATATTGCACAACACAATCATCTATGTGCATTTTTTGTCATTACCTGTCTTTACTCTGGTTACTTGCACTGAATGGAATCAGCCAGGGTGATGTCATGTGATCTATCCACAATACCTTTGAGATCGACTGGTAGATCGCGAATCGATGTATTGAGCACCCTGACCTACATTATTACTGTGCAGTCAAGCGTGCAGCTCTACATCTGGACTACAATGCTGCGAGGCCCATTTTGTAACCCAACGAAGCATGGAGATTCATGAAGTCATAGACCTTTACGGTCGTTGGTTAGGCTGCACAATCAATGGCTGGACTGACTGCAAAAGAACAAAGCAAAATCTCGATTTTTCTTCTTTCTTGCGGTTAGCCGGACTTTTGAAACCAAGAAGTGAGGACTTGATTTAAAACGGCTTGTTAGACGGAAGATCAAACCTCAAAAAGAGTCAGCTGTTAGTACAATCAGAGTGAAAGCGCGACTTCAAGGTTAAACAAGACATAAAATCACATGAGTGGCAGAAGAAGGGCGTTTTATGTTCAAATCGTGATTTAAGTTTAATTTTTTAATGTATTTCGTAAAATGCGTTGCTTTATTATTCTCAAAAATTTAAAACTTCGGGTTTATTATATGACGACCTGCTAAGTGAAAATCGCTTGTCCACAAGTAGTTGCTATTAGGGAAGCAGCAACAAAGCTGGGAAATCAACTGGTGGAAAAATTATAAAAACAATTTTCATGGATTGTGGCAGTAGCAGTAATGCTGGGGTAGTTTCGTCAAACAACATAGACTTAAGTAAAGTGATGGAGAAAATACGAATCAGTTACCAAGAAATGCTTATGAGCATTATGTTTCTAATAAGTTTTTTGCATTCACTCAACATTCTGCACGTGGTAGGGAATATATATGGGCTGTACTGTTGATTGTCCTATAGTTTCTTGGCAGTACTTTCCTTCAAAAGGTTATGGACAGCAGCAAATCCTATCAACAGAATGTATTGGATAGAGGTAATTGAAAATTTCTTTTGATTCTGTTCTGTGGTAGTTGTTATTATATGTTCGCTACGAAAAGATTTTTTTATTCCTTTGTATCTGTTTAGTTAAAATTAAATGTTTATAATTATGCATTTCTTATGATAATATATTGGCCAATTTCAAGACTATTCGAATATTGGTGCTCAAGAAAAACTTATAGGCTTTGCCAATATGTCCGATATATCAGAAACATGTGCAATTTACGAAAGTTTTCCTTGGGTTTGGACCGCATTTCTCCTGTTGCAACAAGCAGCATACAAACGAGAAAATGAATTTGAGGAAATGCAAAACTTGCAATTGGTCGATTCAAAAGCTGCGTTTCGTTATTTATCCTGTTTCGTACTGTATATACTGATTCCTTAATGTCCGACTGCTATTTCATTAGCATTTGTTCGCTTCAGTTATGGCACACTTGCAGCTCCTATAGGTTAATCCAGGGGTGGGCAATTAATTTGGTTCGGGGGTCATTTTGAGAAGGCCACGTTTGGCGGAGGGCCGCACCTCCTTAGTGAAATAGAAGCAAGTCTCCGTTAAGCTAGCCTAAGCAGTCAGCACTAACATTTGTTGTGATAAGTTCGAGGAAATTTCAGATTTGAAGATATTTTCTGAATGCTTCCGCGGGCCACATTTGGCCCGCGGGCCGCTATTTGCCCACCCCTGGGTTAATCAATACACGCGTGACAGGCATAAGCTCGATTATTACCGCCTCCCATATCACTGAACTCTGCGGTTTCATTGATTACGTTCCATGCATTCTAATTAGCTTTACCACATTGTGCAGGATCCTTTATTTACTTGGATTAAATCTGATGTTGTTTTTCAAATACTATATGCAATGTGCATATAGTATTGTCTGGTGGTGTGTCACTTTAACCATTGCCACAATTTGATGGGCCTGAAGTTGGCAAGCTAGGAATTTTACCAATGTTTGGTAACTTTATTAGTTGATGCTGAAAACTTACTGCAATGGTGCTTTTATGTTTAAAAGTGCGATATGGAAGAAATGGAGGGCGATTCATACTGATCCTTTTCGCTGCGTTGCTATTGATGACAGTCTTGGCTGTACTTCAAGCGAAGAACGCTTCAGCTGTAGAGGTAGGAGATGGCGATTGCATTGAAAGGACCCAACATGATTAACTGTAATGGTCGAGTTTACCGCCCACTTATTACAAGCTAATGGAAAACTCTTTCTTGGAAAAGTGTGGCTTTAAGCTAACGTGTAAATCCCCGAAAACCGCAAAGAGACTTTTACCTGTGGCCGCTAATGCCTCATCTCAGAACAGTCACCGACCTGATATTCGTACAGGTATTTTCACCCTTAGCGTGAGCCCCAGAGCGTTTTAAGGCTTTTTAACCTTACGTTCTGCCTTGTCGTCATTGTAGTTTGCACAGCAATGTAAAATATGTTTGTCAGACTACAACCGAAGTAAACGACTGTAGCCTTTGTCACGCTCATTTGTTTCCTGACTATCAATGTTTAACAAATGGAAACAACCATTCTGATATAGATTGTCGCTACCTCCTTCGCAGTAAATCTCACACATTGATTTTGCGACACACGTTAATAAACTGACGTCGATTGATTTCCCCTTAGGCCACTGTGACATAGATTTTCCCATAAAAATGCAAGCTTGACGAAATTATACCCCGTGATCGAAACCACCAGATACAGCGCTATAGGAAACAAAAAAATCAAACAATTCACCAATTTCAGGCTATAAATTCAAAATTCAAATAATTCACCAATTTCAGGGTATAAACTAATTAGTGAAAATGCCCAAACTCAAGCAAGGATGTCAAAGTAGTTTAAAATATCTTCAAAAATGTTACCTGTGACTCAGAATACGTGGGTGTGAAAATATACGGCCTGAGTTACTGGGAGGCAAAAAGAATCAGAAAATAATAGTCGGAGACCTCAGTATGATATGGACGAATTTTCTCAAACAATATTTGAAACACTTGCAAATGCTGCAAAATCAATTGACAATTTTATGTACTAGGCGAAATTAACATAAAACTATAATGCATTGCAGCTAATGATGACAGAGTACACCAGTATTTAAATTCTCTATGCAGCTTTGGCTGCTACCCTGTTTTAAATAAACCAGCAAGAGTGCTAAACAGAGCATAGAGTCGTCTATGGATCGTATTTATGCAAATAAATTATTCAACGGGATGAAGTAGCACATTATGCTGCATGTTATAGCGATTAAGTGAGTAACTTTCCCAGTTCTATAAGTAACTTGCCCGGTTGCATGACGTCTCCATTTAATCGCTTATCAACTCGTGTTGCTCGATTGTCTTTAGCTTAAGTAGTGAGTACCTCTGTGTTGCTCACCTGCTTTTATTAGGCTACAAGCTGTTTCACTTTGATGAAGGTAGTTAACTGAATACTGCCCAAACGTTGGCCAAGAATAAAAATACGTTTTAGTTCACCACAAGAGCTTCTTTTCATAATTATATACCTGGTGTCTGGAATCAGTAACATGTACAAGTATATTTGCGTAATTGTAGACAAGAAACTGACATGGAAAGAAAAATGTAAACGGTTGTGTTGTACAATATCAAAACATTTTGGTGTAATGCACAAAGTTAAAGCATTATGCAAGTAACCAAACACTTTGCATATTATACCCAGGGCAGGTGCTAGGTGGTTTGGCTTTCCCAAGCCTGGATAATATTCATATAAACAGAAATGTCGATTTATTTCAACAAATGTATATAAAAACACGTTGCAATGTACATGTATAACGATGACATAAGAATTGCTGCCTAATATTTAAAGTAATAAATCGGAAGATCCAACGAACATATTCGTGTTTGCTCTCCAGGCATTCTTCAATCAAATTCTTTGCTCTTCTGGTGTGAATTTATTAGAAACACATCCTACCGTTTTGACCTATCATACGACAGGTCATTTTCAAAGGAAAAACAAAAATGGGTAAGAATTAACAACAAAGAGCGATAGTAGCGTTAATAATAGCAAAAGCTGCGCATAAATGAAAAATGCTTATTTGAAAAACAGCGAGGAGACCAAAGAGTTCAGCACTTACATTTTACAGCAACAGTGTCAATCAGATTTTAGACTTAGTCATTTAAATTCAAACAGCCGAAACTGTTAGAAACTATCAGAGTGCAGTCTTAATTGAATTGATCAATCAAATAATGTTTCATTGTACAAACGCGGAAAGTGGTCGTTAATATTTGAAAGGACTGCTTTACTTTATCATGTAACAACGTTAGGCTGTTTTCTTAAATAATTCACACCAGAAGAGCAAAATATTGATTGATCGAACGAATAGTTAGGCCACGATTTTCCTAACTATAGCATATAGCAGTGAAACTTCCATGACAAGACCACATAGACAAACACGACTACAAAAACATTACCACGCAAAGAATAAAATGTTTTACTATAGTACATTACCAACTCGAATATACCTAAAAAGTCTTACCTCTCTATGGAATGTCGTTGAAAAGAAGGGAAACTTTTGTAGACAAACACACTATGTTAATTTTCACAATGTGACTAAAATTAGCGCCAACTTGTGATAAATCCTTCTAAACACTGCTCTAAAACAATTGCTATTGGCTAAAATAACTGTACTGTCATTAATGATACAGTTCTACTGGGTAAATAACTGGGTTTCTCATTGGTGCAAAGTGTTCAGTTTTCGTTTGACAACACTGATGCAAGATTACACTTACAATGAGCAATGATTGGCTTAAATAAGAGGGAACTGTGGGTCGTGGGAAGATAAATTTCTTTGAAGAATTAGATAAACATTAATGTTGAAGGGGGAAATGTGTGAAATCAGTTTTTGGTGAGTTCAGTTCTGAAGTGTCTATATGTCCTAGCAAAGTTCCTCACACAGATTTGGGGGGAGCTTCCTCCTGCTCTGATTATATCATAGCTTTACATTCACAAGTAGATTACGGAATTATTGCCTGGAGAACAGCAGCTTCATGTCATCTGCAGTCAATATCAGTAGTTTTAAATCACGCGGTGTGGTGATTAAATGCATCTGGAAGTAAGGCTTCTAAAGTTACAAGAATGTACGTAGAAAAATCTGCAAGTAAAAATATTTACAGCGCTGAAGTGGCGAAGTGCTTGTATAAACACAGTAAAACATAGCTACCTGTTACATTTACCGATTGTTTTAAGCTTATCAGATCACATATGTTCAACCACACAATACCAGACGAACTAAAACTCGGGCAATGTATGTTACAGAAAGCGTATTCAAACTTAGTTACAAAAAGGTTGAAGTACAGTCAGGGACGGATTTAGGGAGCGCGGGGCCCTAGGCCATCTGAGTTTTGGGGGCCCCAAGCAGGTGTGACCTATTTGGCCGTTTGTGTGAAAAGCGTGAAAGTATGTCTCTCTTATGTGTAGTGCCCCCTCAAAAATCTATCTTCTGTTGTGCCGACTTCGGTTCTACCCACATTTGCCGAGGGTGTTCAACAGAAATCAAAGCCTTTCCTACATTCGTCTAAAGAACAAATGCCATTGCAATCTTTTCTTGGAATTGATAGCTATTTCGTGTAGTTCAGAAGTTCTCTTGGTTAAATTTCCGTGATTTCTCGCGATTTTGTAGGTTTATTTTTCGGATGAAAAGAGTTTCACGCGGGACCGTGTTGCCGCCCTAGAAAATATCGTCTAGCTGTCGATCTGATAACCTGTACGTAAATTCCTTTTTTGTAGTAATATTAGCCGCATACTGCATTTTATGAAGCAAACAATCACAATCCATTCAGTGGACACAGAACTTATTCATGCAGTTTTAAAGTTGCCATTTTCAAAGCAAAACAAAATGTAGTGTTTCAATCCTCTATGCCACTCAAACGTCTTTGTTCTGCGGCCTCATTTTAAAGAAAGCTTTTTCTATGCGACCCCTCGATGGATAGCCTAGATGTTAATGATACGTGTAAACGTCTCATTATAAACATCAAGATGCATTTTTGTCAATGGCGAAATCCTACAGATGCACACAATCCACGAAAGTAACTACACAGTAATAAAACTACCACGTAATGGAAACAGTAAGGTGAAAAAATTACCATAAAAACAATTCACTTTATAGAAGTTATCAAGCACAACCAATGGGATGGATGAACTTGATAATTTTTACACAGATCAATCACTCGTAAATTGATACAAGACAACGCAGGACGAAGGATATTCTTCACATTTTTCAAAAAGGATCGGTTTTTGGACTTGATGATCATAAATTTTGAGAATACCGCTTCACACAAATATCTTGTGCAAACGTCTATGAGTTTATGAATGACTAGATCAGAAATAACTGAGCATTCAATTCTTGTTCTTATCCTAAAATGACATGGGCTAAACTCTATTTTGAAAATTCCAGTTGCAAACGTTTGTCTTTAAATAACTCCGCAAACTCATCCTGGGCATGACAGGTGCGTGTCTTCCTAAAGTTTCAATTGTGTATGGTTTGTGGATCCAACCCTCCAGAAGTCAAAAGTGCTTCTGAAACTGTGTATGAAGCTTTGAACTTTAGCTTGAAACTACTCGGTGTGCTCTCAAAGCAGTTGGCCAACCCCTAGACTCAGGGCCGTCGCCAGCGGGGGGCCAGTGGTGCCAGGTCCACCCATTTGAAATCGGTGCCCCCCCATTTCACGTTTGGCCCACTGGTTGCTGCATATATCCAATACTGTATTTTAAAAATGTGGCCCCCCTTCTGGTTTTTGGCCCCCCCTGCTGCTAAATTCTGGTGACGGGCCTGCCTAGAGTAGACCTAGAGTCTAAACAGAAGAATGCATTCCTGTCGGAATGAATGCAATAAGGTAGTCTAAGTCTCGGTCAGTACGTTAAAACGATCATGACGTAACAACGCAAACTTGTTCTTGTTGTGCCTAGTTTATATTTTCATTTCATAGCTCAGGCAAGCATCATAGTAAACAACTGAAAGCATAAAGTACGATTATGCCCCTAAAAATAAAATACAGTGGAAATAGTTTCACTGCAAACCTATTTTCAATATTCTTGTTAAATTTACAAAAATTGTCATATCTGATTTATCAAGCCAATTGGTTTCGCAACCCAATGAGAAGCCCTGGTCTATGCCATAGGCCGAGGGTGAACAGCATGAAGACAAGTTTTGCACAGCAGCAGCAAAGTATTGTCGCAACACCCTCAGCTAACCATATGAAGTAAGCCCAATGTAGACACGTTTTTACCAGTAAAACTCACGGGAAACTGTTCTAGCTGATTTAACTAACATATTATAGAGCTTCAACAAGCAATCTCTTTTTGCGCGAAATCTAGTAAAACGACCAAACCTGGCATCCAAAACTGACAATATCGCTTTTCATCGGAGTTTTGCAGTCTCTGGCGGTCATGCGTTGTTGTGAGCTTTTTGTCAGTGGAAAATTGAACATCACTTAAAGTAACTTTTTTTCTTTTTCATTCTTTTTTTAACCAATGTCATAAAGACGGCCTGAATCTCTCTTACGCCCAGATGCACAATAATGTCGTGTTGTTATTGTACTGATAAGAGTCTAGAGTAGACATTTGCATTTCCGCTCGCTTCAAAGTGAATTGTTAAGCTATTCCTCTGCAAAGTTTCCCGAATTTTTAGGTAATATGAGTAGTCATAGGAAAGATTTGCGCGGAGCCCTAGGCCATGGCCTATTTGGCCTATGCGTAAATCCGCCGCTGAGTGCAATGCAATAGAAATATGGCCACAAATTCGTTTAGATTTAAAAAATAAGCTGCATTTGGAACTTTTTACCTCTCAATACCAAACATACGTCTTGCTCAATGCTCAGTTACTACAATTATTAGGGAAATTGCCATTTTTTTTCTTTTTTCGTGTACATAAACCAAGTACATTGATTCCTGTGTTGGCGTTGCTACTCAAGTAGTTCCTTCAAGAAGTAGTGTTGTCATCATTGCTGCGTTCATTACAAATTGGTAGCATTTTTTGAATCAGACTCCAATGTGCTGGAGTATCTTTGATCTCCAGTCGCACTGCAGACGTTTCATATCGTGTGTCGACCGATCCGAATACGAAATGCCGTTTCCATGCGTAAGTCATCACATCGACTGAAAATCCGTTTCCCGCAAAGCGATTGTATGCTTCCTTATCACCACGATTAATTTGCGACACGCATTGCAACGCTCCACAATGATGCAACCCCATTTCAAAATATCACCAATCAGTGGCGGATCCAGTGAGCGCAACTTAACGCCTCAAACGTTTGTGGCAGCCCTTGAACGGTGTCCCCTAAATGCGCCCCTTTTTGGTGCTTATAGAAGCAGAAAACGAGATTAAAAGACGCTCTCTAGTCTAAACAATGCTTCAAATGTCGTTGCGAGTCAGGTAAACGCCTGTTTGTCCTCTGTTACCGAGTAATATCAACATGCTATTCTTTTGTAATAACACTGCTCTTCCGTAATTTCTTGCGCGCGTGAGAACTAACCAGCCTTACTCAAGCAACCACAAACGCAGCCCCATCATTCGATGGCACGATTCTCGATTTGACGGCGTTTTTCTGCGAAACTGGCCTATTTTCGTTTCAAGTTTATTGTCTTAAAACTTGACGGCAGCCTTGAAAGGAAAAGCAGTAGTAAAATTAGGAATGCAATTCGGAAAACCCATAAGTGACGCAAGATCCAAAAGTCTCCAAGACTAAAGTTTTAGCTATGTTGCCAATGCAGTTCGTTCGTCCGCAGTAGCCTGCTGCGTAGTTTTGCAACGTCAAGGTGGATAGATAAGTTTCTTATCAATATTAATGCCTCCACTTGTAAAGTAATCAAACTAAATCAATATTAATGCCTCCACTTTTAAAGTAATCAAACAGCATTGCACCATAATGCAGCGCGTACAACACAAGAGACAAAAGGACTGAATGCCGCATTTTTTTACTCCATTTGTTGTAATTGCAAACCTTTAGACCAGGGGTCGGCAGCCTACGGCCCACACGCCAGATCCGGCCCGCCAAGCAAAATCATCCGGCTGTGACCCCCTTACAAATTGTAGTAAATGTGTGGCCCGCCTAGTGGTATTATATTTTATGAATTTGCCCTCCTTGCAACATCTTGTATTGTATACTACGAGGAACTGCTTATGAGAAACCGCACTGTGCTCTAAATGTATTGTATGTCGTGTTTTGTGCTTTCACTATGAACTGTGAAAATCAAGAGTTAATTTGATTAAAATATTTCCAAATTTTAGCAACATCACGAAGAGCGAAGGAAATGGAATTATTAGCAGAAAATTAGTACCGCCCGCCAGACCTCGCAAAACTTGTTTTTGGCCCGCGACCAAGGAAAGGTTGGCGACCCTGCTTTAGACAGCTAATGCCGTCCAAGAAACGACAAATTTTTCGCTGTTCACGAAATGCACAATCGACAAGGAAATATATTTGGGATGGGCCAAATATTTTGACTTTAAGCAAGCAACAGTATTTGATTTGATACACCGCCTCTCGAAGCACAAAACGACAAGATATTCTAGAAATTTGGAAGGGGCATTGCCCCACTGCCTAAACCTTCTATCCACACCTTCACAACTAGAAAAACGTTTAGGCATAACTAAACCAAATTATCATTGGATTCACCACCCAATCTTACCAAATTAGTTGAAAACTTTCAACTTCAAACTGACCAATAATTTCTTACCTCTTCAAGCAAAATACAAACAGAACGTGCCCTCATTAAATCCGTGTTGCTACTTATGTAAAGAAAAATGTACAGATGATATACACATCTTTAATAAATGCCATAAAAAATCCAACCCCTCGTAGAGCATGCTGCGTCCATTTTTCCCAAAAATTACAGGCCAACACACGTCATACTACCACGATTCAATTAGAATACAATTCCTCACATCCCTACCCCCCACCACATATCACAACGACTTAACCCCTACCTAAGCACCTTACTGTCCTTCACCATTAAAACCCGAAATAAGTGTTAAAAAATAAAATCCCAAACTTGTCACCTTACCTAATAAAATCCTTTAAGACTTCCTTGAATTTTAGACAAAAAATGTATGAAAAACGAGATAAGAAACCATACCATGAAACAGGGCCGCAACCGGCGAAAATTTTCGGGGGGGCAAAGCCACTTTTGGCAACGAATATGACGTCATCTATGTGCAGTCAACCATGATGCAACTTTTTTGCTATGATCAGCTCACCAACATTGGTGGAGGAGCCTTTTGCATAGTGGGGGAGCCATGGGCGTCCGCAGGGAGGACAAAATGGGCATTTGCTCCCCCTGCTGATTGGCATACGAACCAAATAGGTTATGTCTAGAAAACCTGAAATCAATAGTTTAATTCCGATATTAATTGAATTAATTCTTGCAATGACAGTTTATTTTCCGGTATGACACTCACACTGCACAAGAGCCAGCTTCACAGTTTTGGTATCACGCCGTGATGAGCTGCTTACGGTTCACTCACGTGACATGTCTGTTCATTTGCCTGCAGAGGCAGATTGCGAAACTTGGGAAAGAATTGTTATACTATTGGACTTTATTGGGTAACAATAACATGCCAACAACAATTCTTCAAAGGTTCACTTCAAGTTGCGGCAGTAGGTGTTTTGCTGCCTGTGACTGTTGAACACAGGCATCTTGGCAAGTAATGCAGCGAGATAGTTACTGCTGATAGCAGCAAGCTAAATAAAAAGGTACTAGTCCCGTGGCGACGGGACTAAGTACCACCAGACCATTTGGGCTGTGAAATCTCATTCTTGCGCACTTGCACTATTCCAAAACATTCTGAAAACATTAAAACAAAGAGAACCTATTTGAATTATGTGTGTACCTTGTTAGTATTTTGGTAAAGTTTTATACTTATTCTAATAATAATTTAGAAGTTTTGTATTTCATTCAGAACTCTGCTAATTCAGTCTTAAGAATTAGGATATTCATGCTTACTAAAACAAACATTTACTCAGTGCAAATTTTCTTAGAGGGAACCCTATTTGCAACTGTTGCCATAACATTGGGCATTTTCTTTATGGCGCAGAAAGGGTAAAGCGTTTTGCGTACGTCAATTTACGTTGCATCGTCAGCAACCTGAAAGCTGAAACTGACAAGCAAAATGTCGTTTTTGCCCTCCTGAAAAAATTTCTGCGGACGCCCACTGGGAGACACAAGTGCACGCAGAACCGTATCAGCCGCACTCCATACCCCCCAATTGGGGGGTCCACGCTGTCACAGGGGGTCCAAAATTCAGTCCGTCACCACTTAACCCCCCAGAGAAAGCTTCGATTTCCCAAATTGAAATATGAAGCACTAGAAATCAGTGAAGTTAGGGGGTCCTTTGAAAGAAAAGTCCTTATGCATTACAGTTTCTTTGGGCCCCTTTGCAAGCAAAGTAGCCTACTTATACATTACAGTTGCTGTTAGGCCCCTTTGGAAGCAAGGTACTTTACACATTACAGTTGCAAAGGGCGGCCCGAGCCAAGTGGCCTCCCTTGCCTTCCCTTAAACGCACCACTGTAGATAACTCTGACAATGATCTTATATGAGAATATGAAACCGATTGAACACGTTCTGCTTCATCCGATATGCGTACCTTCTCACCTGATGTGCGCATGTAAGCACTGTAATGTAAAGTTATCTTTGTATTATTGAATAGATTGATGTTGCTGATGAGTTTATCACTTCAAAAAATACAGATTTCACGCGATTTAACCTAGACACACAGATCGACTAAAAAAGCAGATATGGGTAGAAAAAAACCCTCAGTGGGAGCCCTGGTCACATGCGGCAAAACACCTGCTACCCTACATTGAAGTGAACATTTGAAGATTTCTTGCCGTGTTGTATCGCAATAATGACCAGGAGTACAACAATCCGCTAGCAAGTTTCGCAACCTGCCTCTGCAGGCAAAGGAGCGAACATGAGCGAACTGCGCACCTGCGCTAAGCATGTCGGGGGCTTCGCGGTCACGACGTTGCCCCAGACCCGTAACCAGGAGGGGCTTGCCCCTCCCTAAAAAATTTTTTGGCCCCCTTGGAAAATGTGTTGGGCATAGTTTAAAGTTATTGGATATAGTTTAAAAACTAGGACCCCTCTCAGAGCACTCTTTGCCCCACCTGGTGTCCTAAGCTGGTAATATGCCTGCTCTGCCTTGATGGGCCTCGCGTTCATTTATCCGGTCCTGCCTACATGCCTAGTTGTATACGTCCAGAAGTCAGACTTCCACTTGATCAACGTATTTTGTGTAGTGATTGTTGTAGAAAAATGTAGGCTACTATGTCTAGCCCAGGTAGTCTTCTCTTATTTTGTACTGCTTAGCAGCAAGATACCTGTGATGCTTACGACCAAATTTACACATTTGCGCAGCCTGTTGTTCAGACAACAAGATGGAGTTAATAGTGTAGTTAGAAGAGTCTGTTTTGGGGATTGATCCAGAGTAGTGCAGTTAGTGGATTATGGATGTTAACCCTTGCGTCCACGTAGGCCTTATTCTATATTTGTTAACATTTACAGGCGATTTGAGATACAGAATGTTATTAATCTAAACAGACGCCGTGCACCAGGAGATTAACAGTCCAGACATCAGCAAGGTTAGTGCATGCGTATTTCGGCCAGTAAAACACCCAATGAGCACGCTTTATAAGCATATTTCACTTAGGCTCATGGTAAAGTTTATCAATCTGCGCTAATGAAAGAAAACGTTCATCGCGGCGCACATGCTTTGACCGGCCTCATGTTTGCTGCTTCGGTAATATTGTTTTGATAACTGAACGATAGGATAACTGAACGAGAGCTTAACAAAAGGAATTGATTCTGCTTTCCTGCAAATTTTTTTACATTTGCATGTCGTTACGACATCTCTAAATAATCGCCGTCAATTAAATTACATTAATTTATGACCCAATTCCTTTTGTTAAGCTCGTTCAAAAGACTTTAGTTGGAAACTACGAGCCTATTATTGGTATTTGCGGGAAAATATTTATAATGTAATTTGCACAATCTGCAAATGCTGTTCCTGTTGTGAATGAAAAATAAATTTTCAGAATGTTTAGCCCCCCCTGCACAAGCATGAAGGCCCCGATGGAATACTTTCTGGCGACGGTTCTGCCCAGGCCCGCAGACAAGGTGGGGCGTGGGCAGTTACCTTAATTTTTTTGTGCCCCCCAAATTTAATTGTGATCAGAAAATGTGTTTTAAACATATGATAAAATTAAAATATTTCCCCCTAAAAATGTATTTTGTCCCGCCAAACCGTAAAACCTGGTTACGGGCCTGGTTCTGCCAAAACTGTGTCTGCAATTAGGATGTTTTGTTTTGAACATCATTCTGCCCCGAGATGTAGCCAAAGGCGCAGCCAGGGGGGCTGAAGGGGCTCAAGCCCCCCCCTTAGCAATCAGAATATTGATGCTTATTTTCTTAGTTTTTCACCAACATTGTAAATCGAGATCGGGTGCATTGCAAAATATTCTTTGGCAGTACCACAAGGCCTAGCAGCACATTTGTTATCAAACCAAGCGGTTATGAATTTTCGAGATTTGAGAAATATAGAAGCAGCTTTCTTCATTCCTGCGTGTTTTGTACTACCATATGTAACAAGAGCTGGGTGTTACCGTGCTCTGCCAGCGTGGAAGCAAGCTTGACATTTGAACTGCCAACAGTGTCGATTGATGTGTAGTTTATACGTCACAAAGCTGGGACCTTCCTAATGTGCACACGTGAATGATATGCATCAGTGGTACCACTTCTGATGTTTTGAGAGAATTTTCTGATGTCTGATGTTTCGGCAGAAAATCTGATGTTAACTGAGCTAT
>Ga0210059_1004461_pt1 | contig 22575 bp, 13 predicted proteins | sample Ectturendosymbi2_FD_188042 | JGI IMG/M metagenome (GOLD analysis project Ga0210059, IMG submission 188042) | Ecteinascidia turbinata endosymbiont from Florida, USA - Sample 2 (SPAdes) (version 2) | ecosystem: Host-associated > Tunicates > Ascidians > Unclassified | place: Key West, Florida...
CGCAAAAATTAATATTCAAAACATGATCCTCCCACGCGTAAGATAATCATTTTGTTTCTCTGCCGCTGAACGTTGATGTACTTCAATTTCTACAGACCGTTTCATTTTTCGCGGCCGTGTGCAGGTATTTTTGTTTGTGTAAGTCAGAGCGTATCCTTCGTGCCCGCAGAGACTTGGTTGCCACAACGACTAAAACGCACGTTGACTTATTCATAACGATTGTTGTTTCAAGCCGACTTCGGAAGCATCGCTCTGCGAAGAGTTATTTTTATCAGAAAGCGATTTTTGCTTTGGTGTTAATCGTTAGCTGGCGTTGAGTTTTAGTAAGTTTTTGTCATTTATGCAGTAAGTTTTGAGGCTTCAGCCTTTGCATGTAGTTTAACAAGACGTTTTGGTTTTGTTTTATTTGTCGCGGTTGGGTCTGCGCAGTTTTTTTCATTGCAGTCTTGAGGTTGTTTACTATCTCTGAACTGGTGTTGGCCTTTCTACGTTTCACACCTGTTAGCATTGCTTGCAGATGATAGGACTGACGATGCGTAGTGTTACGTGAAATCGATTTCCTATTAAAAATTTGTGAATGATTCCTTGCTTCTTTCCCTTGTGGAGTGAAGTTACTTGAAGATTGCACGGTAAACGGATTTAAATTGAAGTTATAGAGACCAAAATCTATTCAGTCTGGCAATATTAACTTGCTAAATTGTGTCAGCGAAAATATTTGCTTATGAAATCATTTAAAAACCGCGTTTGGTCTTATATAGGCTACGAACCTTTGGCCATTTATTAGATTTCGCCTAGCCATGGTGCTGATTGGGTATGTCCCAACCTGGTTTGCTCTTCAGTATCAACTGCGTGTAGGCCTACCGTGTCTCCCCGATAATAATATAGGGCCTGTATTAATTTTCACTCCGAAATTCACACTAGGGCTTATTATAGGGGGATTTTCTCATTATGATATGTCAAAAAATGAAGTTACAAAGTAAAAATTAAGACATTTCTAAACAAACAGAAATTACGAAAAACTATCTACATTTACTTATCATTAACATGTTTTTTATTCAGGAACTCCTAACAATTTATTCAAAAACAATCATACCATCATCCTCTGGAATGTGTTGCAGGTCATCGGTTTCCAAAATTCCAGCGGAGTTTTCGCTTAACTCAATTTCCCACCAGTCAACTAGGGCTTATTTTAAGGGTAGGGCTTATATACATTTAAAATCATGTTAGAGTCTAACATCACACTACGACTTATTATCGGGTAAGTCTTGTTATCGGGGAAACACGGTACCAACCAATATCTATCCTGTGATGCGTTGTGCCTAAGTATTTTTGTGCCCTTGCGTTCTTTTGATTGCCCCTGTGATATGGAGCATTTTTGAGCCAAGCACGTAAATTAATAAACAAAATAAATTGGAAGTATTATTGCCCTGAAGATGCGCATGAGAATAGGCCACTGCCTAGGTGGGCGAAAGGTAGGCAAACCGATAAACTAAATAACTAAAAGAAGACTTAAGCCTCCGTGGAGGCAACTGTTACGAACAACATGTTTGGCAAAAAAGCAACATTTTGTGAATGAACCATATTTATTGAAATCTTTCGTGAAAACCACAGAATTGCTATATATCTTAAAAAATTGCCACAGTGTCGTACCGGTAGCGTGGCCGAGTGGTCTAAGGCGCTGGTTTTAGGCACCAGTCATTTCGATGGCGTGGGTTCGAATCCCACCGCTGCCAATTGTTTTAGGTCAGGAATGCAAAACTATGTAGTTTTTCGATTTTTCCTACCGCACCCTTAGGTACTTTCATGATTTAGGCTACGGCTGCCAACGAGTTCAAGATATTTTTGAATTGCTTCTGTTGTACTTCCACACAGTGAGCCTAGCCTGCTTCCAAACGTCTGTTTGGCCGGCTTTTCACAAAGTATAGGCCTGCTCGTAAGTAGACAAACACAGAGTTGATTTTAAAACGCAGCGCACGGCCGCAATTCAGGCGCGTAGATATGGGAGGACAATGGGGTAATTTCCCCCCAATTCCGAAAAATTCCACCAAACATTTTCAGGTTAATCAAGCTTTTGATACGTAGGCCAAAGACATACTTCACTGCAAATCAACGAAACTGCTTAAGGAACCTACCTTACCTCAGGTTGCCTATTTAACCGAACCCGATCTAACCAGTATGTTTAACCCGGGGGCGCAAGGATGTCGCCAGCGGGGTCCAGTGGTTCCCGGGACCCCATTTAATGTTTGGCGTGAATATCGCGATTATATACATTTTACATACCTTGAAGCTCAAACTTTGGCTAAGAAGAAATCCAGTTTTAAAGCCTTTTTTATTACGCAATTACGCCATAGACACTGTTCAGCAACTATAGCATTATTCCGGTCTCCGGATATTTATTTGTGATGATTAAACATGTATTGTGACAGTTCAATCACAATTTTGTGGAGCCTAAGCGTTTTGATCAATGATTTCCTATTGACTTGCCGGCGGCAAGGGCGGATCCAGCCAGTGAGGTTGGTGGGGGGGATTTTGAGTAACATTTGGCAGACAAGTCTCAACGGTTTCGCTACTGTAAGAAAGATGAAGCATACTTCACAACACTGTTGTGACAAAACAATAGAGGGCAAAATGGCTCTATATCGCGAATGTTGTTTTCGAAATTGTACAAAATTATGGTGAAAAAAAATTTTTCGTAGGTTTTATGGGGATTGATCGCCAGGCCCGTAGCCACGGGAGGGCATTCGGGGGCAGTGCCCCCAAATTTATTTTTTTCCCCCCCAAATTTTGTTGCACCCAAAAAAATTTGTTTTAAACATATAGTAAAAGCAAAAATCTTGCCCCCCTAAAAATGTAGTGCCCCACCAAATATTGAAAGCTGTCTACGGGCCTGTTGATCGCCCCCCGTGGATCTTCCCTGGCCGACGGATAAAAAATCAGTCTCCCCAAATAATCAGAGCCCGAGCTGAGCATCGCCTCAAGGTGTTTCAACTTTCAACTGATGTTACTTTCCACCCTATCCTGCAGTAAATTTGAACTATTCAGCTGCAATGGGAAAAGTTAACAGCAAAGTCTAACGTAAGCAGGAAGATGTTGTTTACTTTGCGAGGGGTGAGAGCATTGACACTGCGATTTACAGACTGCTTTCAGTTAGCTTTCTCTTTAAAGCGCATGTAGCTAAAATGAAAGTAAATTAAATTTTTTTCTGTCGATTGGATTTTGTTATTTAAACGCCAATGGATTCAGAAAAGACTAAGCTATTACGCTAGAATGGCAAAACCAACTGACCAACCGTTCTATTAAGCTGCGGCGACAAGTATTTCTTAACTTCACTGCAGAGCAATGTTGATAACCGATCGCGGTTTCGTTTTCGCAAATGCACTATTATTTTCTCACGTGTAGACTGAGTGGATCAAACATGTGCAAGTTTGTTTAGAGGACATACGTGTGATTTTTACAATATTGTCCAATTTACAATATTGTCTTTAGCATATTTGCGAAATTGTACAGATCTAAATAGCTAGCTAAATACCTTATCGTTTCTGGGAAGCGAAGTTAGTGCAATTAGTGCACAAAAATTTTCCTGCAGTCGCATGTCATAGCATTTAACGACATCAAATCGAAATATTTCAAATGCACTGAATCTTGCGTTTGCGTGCATCAGCTGCATCCGTCAGTTAGTCCCTGAAGAATTGGTCGACAACAGGATCCACGTCTCGCGCGTGCGCAATTTGCGTAGGTCTGCTTCGGAAGGCGGTAACTTGAGCAAAGTCGCTACTCGGCTTCGACTGAACGTGTGTTGGCGCGCACCAGAAGCGTGTAAATATAAAAAGTGCAATTAAAATGGTGGCCATCACGATTTTTTGCTCAACAGCCACATTGGCTGCAAAAAGCTTATTGCATATCGCGCACTTATGGCATCGAGATTTTCACAAGCGTCTTTGCAAGAAAATTTTATGAGCAAAGGTGGCATTGATCCAGAGTAGAAGCTTGGAACTTCACTGAAAGCAAACTTTTGAAATCCAACGAAAATAGACTTTCCATTTTCCGCCTTAATTCTAAACTTAATTGTTCGGAAAAAAGCGCTTGAAAAAATGCACGATTTATGGATGATGCTTTGAAAACAAGGGACATTAAATATTTGAATGTTGGGACTTGTTTGTTGTTTGGCCCCCTATCAAAAATTCTGGCTAAGCGCCTGTCGCCATCACATGTGCACGGCTGAATAAATTTTTATCGAAGGCCTCAGGTTGTGGACCTCTGTTTCAAGCAGTTAGTGAATATTTATTTTTTCTCCAATATTCGTTTAGTTAAGAACACATGATCCATATCACAGGAATTAGCCAAAGAACATAAGCATATGCTCAGATGCAACACATTACAAGGTAGACGATACACACAGACAAGTGAAGATTAACTGATCACTAACTACTGCATTCGGTCATTCTCATTCTCACCCAGAGCAGTAGCGTTAGCGTTACATAGCGGCAGAAAATTGAAATATGTGAAAGGCATCAGAGATCGGACAGAGATTGATCGATCGATTTATTGTTTCATATGACTCAGCTAATAAACAGAAGCAGTACAAAAGCTGTCGCACCCCTGAACTTTCTTATGACAAAAAGACTTGGCAAAATAACAAAAATCCACTGAATTTTTAATAAAACTTTTGGACTTTCAGAACTATGATGGCAGACACCGTTTTTTTGTTTCAAAGATTATTTGTTGCGGTTGTACAATAAATGTACCCCTTCAGATAGGCAAATGTACCCCTAAGTGTACATGTACCCCAGGTTGGAAACCCGTGGTCTATCACGACCCTTTTTCTCTGGCCCCTAGAAGTGACATTATAAGGCAATTATAAACTAAGTGGTGGCCGATTTTTACGTTTAACTTGCCAGGGGGGCAATTCGCTCCTCTGATTCCTTCAGTTACACCACTGAGTATAAATCAAAACCAGCCAGAAATGTTTATCTATCTAAGATAAACGGTATAAGCTCTCTCATACAAAAGAAGACCAACTTCACGGCTGAAATGGTTGGCGTGCAAAACTGGTATTGCTTACAAGTGTTGATTATGTAGCATGTATCGGTGGACTCCACCTGCAGTTTATAACGATAGGATTCTGATAATACAACTTCAACCCATGATTAGGGAAATGTGAATCATGCCCTGCAACAAATCGACGCATTAAAAGAGCTTGAAATCTTTAATAAAGATATTTTCTAAGTGAAAAAACGCTGCAGGGATTTCCGTCCATTGTGCAACCCGGTCCGTTTCGGCATATTTTCAACACACTATAGCTGCAATCAACGATAATGCAACGTTGTATAGTCGTAGGAAAATTTGTTTCAATTCGGTCTTTCGCTCGCGCTCCTTTATACTCTGATGTTGCTTTGGTCTGTGTGAATCCTGGAAATTGGTCTTATAGTCCAGTGGTTTTCAACATTTTTCGTACCGCGACCCCGACATGGCCCCAAATTTTGTGGTGCCCATAAAGTTTTGTTTTAAAGATATAATAAAGTAATCTTTGTTTAAAAATGTATTTTGCCCCACAATCCTTAAAACCTGGCTACGGGCCTGAAACGAGTAGATCAAACTTAATTGAGGAAATTTCGTGTGGTTAAGATGTTTAATCAAGATATAAAAATAAAAAAGTAAAAAAATATAGCAAATAATTGATGAGGAACAAAAGAAAAAAACAAAATAAAACAGAAAAAACTATGGAGCGTACCTTAATGCAGGACAAGTGAAGTGCGTGGATGAAAAACTTAGATGAAGCTGCACATGCTTGAATAAGAGCATACGAATTGTTTCCTAGCATTGTCAAGGCAAAGCCATCAAATGTTCTGAGGAAATGGGTAACTTGATTGGGTGAACACTTACATTTCTCTGGATGTAATTCAAATTATGGTAGGCGTTGCTGTAGACAACCCGGGAGCGCTACTCTGTATACGTGTTTGGTCCAACTTTATCAAGCGACTTTGAAGCTGTGAAGTGGTATTTTAGCAAAAAATTTTGCTTCTTCGTTTTTTTCGACGTTAGCTACAGCGATGCATCCTTTAAAAGTTCATTATATCGCTTTGTGGATCTCCATGAGCCACTGCACCATGAATGTGACTAGTCTGTATTGAAGCACAACCAATGGACTTCGTGCCTGATATAAAAGTTTAAAATTAATTTTAAAATTTTAATTATTTTATAGATCACAGCAAGTAGTGTGGCCATCCTAAAATATTTGGGGGGCAAATATTTTTGAATTTAAACGAGGAACAGTATTTGGTTTGGGAAACCGCGTCTCGAAGCGCAAAACGTTAAGATATGCAAGAAATTTTGGGGGGCACGGCCCGTTTGACCACCCCTGGTTACGCCTATGATCACAGCATCAAGTATGAACTCCCTTCTTAGAATTTCAACAGCAGAATTTCAAGGTGATACCACAAAAAATAAACTTTGGCCTTTCAATGTAACGTCATTAGAATAGGTAAGGGATCCACAACACGAAGCCTTTCAGAAAAATGAAAACACAACAATTTAAGACTTAGATTCGTATCGAATGGGACAAGGCAAAAATTCTGAAAGGTTCAGCGGAACCTGAAACAGAGCTCGGAGGCTCGAGAGTGTTTGTGATTCCGCCTATAGATCGCAGCTTTGCTTTGGGCTAATGGGCATTTTACCGGCTAAGATTATAATATTCAGGGCCGCAATCAGTTGATACTTTCGGGGGGAGCAAAATGTTTGTTCCTAGCAACTAAACATGTGTTGAAATTTGAAAGTTTTTAAAATTTCAGGAAGGCAATTGCTCGGTTGTCACCCTGTTTGCGGGCTTCATAAGGCTTCATAATATTAACAATAATATTTAATTTGAGTCAAACGCATGGTCCATATCGCAAGTATAATCGACAAGAACGCAGGATAGTTTGCTCTTGGCATTCTCTTGGCTGCAAAGCACATTTGCAGTAAACTGCGATCTGGGTGGGTGGGGCATGGGTGGGGCATGACATGAACTTAAGCGCGGAGACTTAAACTTGCCGGCGAATAACAAACTAGATTTAGGCAAGCATTCGTTTTTTGTTTTTTTTTAATCACAGCAAGTTTATTGCAAAATTCACGCGTTCTTGTGAAAAACCTGAAATAGAAATTCACTAACTTCTGAATGATGCTCCATGCATTCGTTTTATTCAGCAAACTCAAGTTTTAGAAGACCCGGTCATTTTGATATAAATGGGCTCGCCTATGACCCGCTAAATAATTATACAGTTTACTTACAAATATCAAAGAAGAACAATTTGACTGCTATAAGCAATAGTTATTGCGTACATAAAAAAACACCTATTAATTTTCAAGTAACTGCTCGCCACAAAAGCCAGTTGGTTTCACTCACTATTAACGCCTTTGAATGGTTCACTTCATTCAGAAAATTTTTTGAAAGTTTTTTCATCATTAGCGGGCGGTAGCGGTATCGGCTCGATGGAATCTAACCGCTAAAATATCGTTAGCGGTCCGCTGGTTCAACCTCAGCGGTCCGCCCAAAATCAGGCCCATTCGCGAGCCATGCCATTTCTAAGTTACATTTTCAGTCTTCGACTCCGCTCCTGTTCCAAAATTTTTGAATCCGGGTTCGACATTTTTCAAATTTGACAATTCGACTCCTGCTAAAACTCCCGCAACCATCGATGCAACCGAAATTAAGCAATAATGTTTTGCACTTGAGCAGTGGCATTTATAGAGACCACGCAGACACCTATGCGGAAAATGACACGTGCCTTCAGACCCGGGTCCAGTTTTCCGTTTTTTCACAAATATTTGACTCCGTATCCCGGCCCGAAAAAACGCAGAATCTACCCGGAGTCGACTCCGGCATCCCGGATCCGTGGCCAACTGTGGTTTGTACTTATTACTACAACCCTGGCAAGACCGCAAAAATAGCGGGTCAAGACGCTGCGTAAAAATGGGTGAAAGGCTTAAAAATTTTGTTGGGGCCAGTAAACGAAAGACAGGGGTTTAGAGCCGTAAAAGCGAACTGGAGAGATACATTTCTTTCAAGATTTCTTCTTAAACAATTTCATGTGATGGTTTTGTCCACAACATTGCATGATTTTACTGAAGGATACGTTGCCAAACTTTTTCTGAAAAGAACGCGTTTCCTAAGATAGGTGAGAGCTAACTCATTGCTCACATCGCTGCCGGTGTGTAAAATGGAAAAAACTGCGTAATCTTTTTTACTTCCTATTTTCATCAAACTTAACTTCGGTTCAAGGTTGTTGATTGGAGCCCCGAAAAGCAACAATGATGTAAAATCAACCGATATTGATAAGAAGAATCATTACGGAATTCAAAGCCCTGGAGATATTTTTTCTTGTGAAATGGATTTCGCATCAACGAATCCGACATGCCGTTCGACATCCCCTTCCTCCGAGAATCAGCCAGCAGATGCACAAAGTGTTAGCGCACAGGATTCACTTGGCCTTTCGATTTTAATCAGCCCTGAAGATGGAAATCTTTCGGTAAGCTCTATGTGGCGAATTACAGATTTAAACCTAGTTTTATGGTAGAGGCAAGCACTTAAGTGTTTCCTGCATCAAGCTCCAGAGATCGTATATCGCCAAAATATACGGTCCTGCAGCTGTTGGTCTACCAGGTTTTTTCAACCTGTTTTCTGCAGCGGAATTTTCCGCAAATGTAGGCTATGCGTTGCTCATGAAACCCTATGCAATTGTCCATGTGTGTGTCCTACTTTCCGTAACAAATGAAATGGATAGAAATGGCAATTTGAGTCTGCTTCGGCGGAACCACTGGCAGCCGGTTGAAAAACACTGGTCTACTTGCTAGACAAAGGTTTAACTTGATATGCAACAGATCTAACGAAAGTTCTATGGAAACCAACATGACATCAAATTCATTTTCTCCGTAACTGCTGCTGCACAAATTGAACGAAGTTAGCAACGCATATTAATTGATATTCTTGCTTGCTGTCTCAAAGACTCCATCAACAAAAAATTTCACTTATTTTGGATGTAAAAAAGCCTTGGCCTTGCGCTCCTCAATGGACCCGTGTTTGTTGCGCAGTCAGTAAAAGATCATAGTAAAGGAGAAATCAGAGAGAAATAGAGATTTTGCATACTGAAACAACCGCCCTCTGCCAAATGCTCCATAATCAGTTTGCCTTTGTAAGTCGAGAGCATAGAATGTGGCCCCTGTTCATCGTAGATGGCCCAAAAATCTCTCTTGTGTGTAATCCAAGAGTGAAAATCGTTCATTGAAATGCAGAGCGCCTGCTGCTCATGATTATCAAAACTTATTATATACTTAATGTATGCGTTGTGAATTAGCGTTTTACTGTATGGTCAAGTCCTACGCAGCCTTCTACACTTCTTGCAACAATGCCAGCGCACATGTATGTCTAGGTTTGCGCTCCTTTGAGAATGAGAAACTGTTTGAAAGGTTTGGTGACTTACGGAATTTGTTACGAATCCTTTGATTTCGGAATCAGTTGGTCAGACGATGCAAAAGAGGTTGTTTCTGGTAAGCAAATATTATATCTTGGGAACGATAGCAGAGTCGCATGTTTGTAACACCAGCAAATAGCCGCAACCATTTTTTATCAAACTTGAGTATCTTTGACCATCAACAGTACGGTTCAAACTTTTACATCAGCCTGCTGAGGAAACGTTGCTTTACATATGTTCATGATGCATATATATTTTTTGAATTGTTTTAAAATTACTCTATTGAAGAATTTTAGAGTTTGAATTCGTTTCAATAGGTTTGGATACACTTTGTTGCCAAACTTTGCAACTGCGAATTGCATTTCAAGGATTGTTTTGTAGTGACGTTGTCAGCGTCACTCTTCAATTTGAAAAACTCGCATATGAAAATAACTGATTCGAACAAATACTTCAACACAAAATTGTTTCTCTTTCTGCAGAACTGTGGACCTTTAACCTTACATAAAGCTTTCCTGGTAATGACAACCATCCAGATAATTACAGATTTTGGTTTTGTAGTTGAAGATTGCTGGCTTCATCTGCTGTCTCCTGGTCTATTTAAGTGCAAAAATATGTGTTTATCTATTTTTGTGTCAAAACCAGATGTCATCCATAGGAGTGGTCAGGGACGGCCCAGGGGGCAAAATTTTTAGCATATCTAGTCATTTTGTGGTTTGAGAAGCGCCGTACCAAAAAAATACTGTTGCTCGCCTAAAGTCAAACGTTTTGCCTCCCCCAAATGTTTGCCCCCGCAAGAAATTTTGGGCTGATTTCGCCACTGATGCTATCCATCGTTCTCACATGTACGAAGATCCTTGAGGAGCGCAGCATCACCTATAGTTTTGAATAGAAGTTTTTTAACTTACTAAACTGACTTCAAAGGCTTTACGTTTTAGAATACTTCACATTTGCCGCGCAGAATGTCCTGTCGAACATTTAGATATCATGTTCGTTCTTGACGGTTCCGGTTCAGTGAACGCGGGTGGTTCGCAAAACTTCGACCGCATCAAAACTTGGGTCAAAAGTGTCGCTTCGAAGTTTGACATCAACGGATCGATTCAAGTTGGAGTGGTTCAATACTCGCATTACCAACCAAATGTGCAAGTACCATTCGATCTGTATCATTCTGTACACAGGAAGAATTTAAAAGTTAGCAAAAACAAAGGAACTTTCATTATCAAATAAAAAACTGACATGTTTTGGAAATATTTGCCACTGCAATGACCATATGTTTTGAAGTTGACAAATATCTTCCGAATGTTGTCTTAAAACTGTCTGTAAACTAAGGAATATCATCGCAAAATTGTTCAAAATTAAGCAAGGCTTAATTTGGCCATTCAGTTCACTAAACTGGAAAAATCTTGCAATGATGTGCAAGAAGTCAGAAAAAAAAGTTATGTCGCACTCACTGAAAGTTCTGGTAATAAAAATTTAACTGATGAGGAACTGGAAAATTCTGCAGCCAGCCATATCAAGTCGTTGCTGATTGCAGAATATGTCCTATTTGCAGTTCGATCACCATGTATGCGACCACATTTAAATACGATCTTGTAGGAAATCTTTATTGCTCATGAAGAAGAACTGAAAAGGAGTATTTCCGTGTTATGTGAAAAAAATAGTTTGAACTCCTGTAGGGGCCTTAATTTTTTAACAAGTCAAACCAAAGAGACGGAGGGTTCGGGGTTGGCTGTTGGTAACTACGACGGCTGATCTGTTGTACACTTTGCACCATATACATGGCAACCCTAAAATTTTTACTTGCACAACCCCCCTGTTTATTGTCTCAGTGACATTTCAACATTCTCTATCTCACAATTTTTAAAACCAATCATGGAGGAGCCTTTGTCAACTTCTCAAGTGTAAGATGAACTTACTTTCGGGTTCAACAGTGCGAACCTAAACCTTTTTGGCTGTTTGATATATGTGTGCATGACAGGCGGCTGCGATCTACAAGGCTGTTGACCTGAAACTGATTCAAAAAGCAGTCCAGACGCGTAGCTAAAAAAGTTGGGGTGAGCGAGAATACCCTAACCGAATAAATAGTTGGCTATACGCGTTCATGACAAGTTTGGCTTCAACGGTTCCTTAATTATATCGTCTAAAACATATGGGGGGAGCAGCAGCGCATTTCGATCCCAGTGGTGGCGGAAGGAGGCATTTACCCTCTCCCCAAAAAATGGCTATACGCTCATCCTGCTGCGCAAACAACATTTTAGAAGACCTCACGGCAACAGGACATAGTTTCAATTTTAAATCCTCTTTTGTATGTCGGCATCACTGACGTACTGACCGTATTTAACGTTAATCGTGTGTGCTTTCGTCTCATTGCAGCAGATGTGGGTTTCATGACTGCAGTTTAAATCTAACTTCATGTGTGACTAGCAGCGCAGCATAAGCAACGAAACCATCACGTTCCTCAGAAAAGTGTTCTTTCTCAATAAAAGCGTTTTCTAACCTGGCTTCCCTCCCGCATTCATTGAACAGCACTAAACTTCATTCTATCCCCCCAAAAAAGATGTCATTGGGTCATCTACCAGATTTCCACCTCAAAATAATTTTTGACAATTTTCAATTTTCACTGGCAATATGCAAAAGCTGCTGAGAAGTACAGTACATAGGTATTACGAATTCACATTTTTGCATATTTTTTACGTCGTTTTCAGTCAAAATCCTAATCTTCTTTTTCAGAGATTTGCAGCATCAGCGATACATCACTGTAGAAGTTGGACTTGGTCAATACAAAAGTCAGCAACAATTTCAAGTAAAGAATCACCTGACTTTTTACTTGCGTGACTGAAAAAAGTGAATGATATCGCTATCGCTAGAAAGAACACTGTAAAAAATCACTATTTTTTTCTGAACAAGATAGAATGCAAATAACCATCTCCAGGACCTCTAGCCGAGATTTTGGTTATTTTAGTTGATTCACAACACTGCCATTATTCATTCATTTTCACACCCGCTTTTCCTCTCGGCCGCGGAGGGCAGCAGCCCTAGGACTTAATTAACTCACAGTTTTCAGCAATCTCTAATAGCTCTGCTGGTTCCATACCAAGGCGGGACCAAGCAAAGTCTGAGAGGTAATCACACCACCTAATCCTTTTTCGACCTCTGGACCCTTTTCCTGTAGCCAGCAGGGCTAACCTTGGCAATTCTGGTGACGTGGCCGAATCATCGTAGCTGAGATCTCTCTGTTCGGAGAAGGAACTCGACATGCCGGTCTTTACGAATTTCACAGCTGCGGAGTTTGTTGCGGAGTGTCACGCCGTGAAAGCTTCGCAAAAATATCACATCCGCCGCTTTTACGTCAAAAAACACTTTTTCAGTCATTACCAAATATTCATGACCAGAGGTGACCAACGATAAAGCTCACGTAATATTCTGTGTACTTTGCCAAGACGTGAATCAAGCCACTTGCTCTGCTATCTTTAACTCGTCAGTACCGCCCCGTGGTACATGAAAATTTCCATTTGCTGCAGTGTATTACTACTTACTTTCAACGTACACCCTGTGTTCCTCTCAACGTGGGGCGTTCCTCTCAACTGGGGGGCCTCTCAACTGGGGGCGAAAGACAAAATCTCGGAGCAAACTGGAAATTGAAGCCGATTTCCGATGTGCGTTGTCTTCAACAAAGCCTCAGATCAAACTACTTTTTTCCAAAAAAACAGTTGCTTCCTTGCTATTATAAGCAGGGTGTTGATGAATAAATTATTATTCTACTTTTTGTGTTTGATTTTGAAGTTTGGTGAAGCGTATGACTAACGCCAAAGGGAGAGCGATTGAACCTGGGCTTCTGGAAAGACATAATACCTCGGTCTATTTGGTGATAATTTTCATCCAAGCTTGCTTGCACGCAGCTGAAAACCAATTGAGTGCATGTTGAAGATCCTGTTCAGAGAATGCAAGCAGCACCAAATGCATGGGCAGTACAAAATTAACCGCTGATAAACAATTTGAAGCGTTGATGGTTATTATCAACGGTAACAAAGGTTTTAAACATTGATTGCTTTTGTTTAAACTATGCTTGAAGTGTTTGTTGCGGTGGAGTAATTGAGGGAGATGGGCGATTTGACTCCCTGGCCAGCTGAATGTAAAAACCAGGGCCCATTTAGCTTACAGTTTGGTTTTAGTGTCCTTTTAATTGGTTTTCAGTAGGTTGTCGTCTTTTTACCTTCTTCGGAGTATTTTCCGTTGATTTGTGGTTTTAGTATAGCCATCCACATCCGGATTCACCATCATTCCTCAAGTTTTGTTTCTGAGTGTTTACTACTAGACCCCTACAAAGGCCGGTGGTCCTCTTTCAGCTAAGTTTCCCCTCTAGCTCAAACCTCTAGTTACGGCACTGGTTTGTTAACTGCACGAACATCTCAGTAAACAATCAATGTGTGTGTTTTTTCCTTTTTTTCGGTGCTTGATCCTTTCAGATTGGTTACGTTAATTTTGTTTATTGCATTGATTCATATCGTATGTTGTCTGAAAATATACTTACATCAAACCATGCAAACGCTAATGGTTTTTGCTTACATTCTGAAGATGTTTCAAGACAAATGTAATCGCAATTGTGATCGTGATTACGTTCAATGTAATCGTAGTCGATTACAATGTGATTTTGGTGATTTTGGTTATTCGTAATCGTAATCGAGCAGGTGGTAAGTAATCGTAATCGCAGTCGAGTATATTTGTGCTGTAATCGCCCCATGTCTGTTCTGGAGATCCCCAAAGTTTTTGTTGGGAGCTGCTAGGGCTTCCAGGGGGCTCCTCTAAGAAACTCTCCTTGAACCAGCGTTTCTTAAACACTGGCGGGTCACGCGCCCCTGGTACATCCTAATAAAGTTTACGGACTCTGCAAGAGGAAGCGTTGCAATAAATATTTGAAATTAAGTTTTAATCATCATGGTAGTAATCGAAATAAGTACAAAGCTAAACCCTTTCGAAAGGTGGAACAAAGCCTATCAACCTTTTAAATCACATTCATGGACCCGCAAATTCACCTTCACGGACCCCTTAGGGGTTCACGGACCCCAGGTTAAGAAACTGCACCTTAGAGGAACGTTGCATTTGTGTGTTTTTGTTTTGGAGGATAGTGTACGTGATGCACATTTACCATTAAACACTGCCACTTAACAACACAGATAAAACCAGGCCACATTTGATACTACTACACTTTCCCGATATGTACAGTACATTCTTGTTCCTACGACTGCGACGCGTGAGCTCTGTGTAAAATCCGCTGGCAGTGCGCAAAAGGTCGTAATCAGCTTGTGTCTCTGTAACATTAGAAAGCAGATTCAAAGAGACGTTTTTGTGCACTGCCAAAGCTTGCGAAAGCTAATTGTCTTCATCAGGCATAAGTACGTGAGCGCAAACACTGCTTCCGTAAAACGTTGCAACACAAACGTGGCTTTTTGTAGCGCAATCTAAGCCCAGAGACAACATGAACTGAACACTATTTTTCGCCTGTTACAGATGGCTGTGGACAATATTGGATTCCAGGGTTCTACAACTTTCACATCGTACGCCATCAATCGAACGATACTCGAGTTCCGAAGGTCGCCTTTCTTCAACAACCCATCTGCCCGAAAAATTATGATTGTTTTGACCGACGGAAAGTAAGACCATTATTGTGTAGACGTGGAGTATAGCGTGAAATTACATAGAAATTGCTATCTAACGGGAGGAGCTGCTTCAAACTCGTAGCGAAAGTGTTTTTAATCTACGTCAGACCATATTTTGCAATGACACAATCAGCAGTGTTCGAAACAAAATTTTAATCAACTTTTTGTTTTCTTTAAAACAATTTACAAAAGAAAAGAAGTGATATTGATCAAAATGTTAAAGTTGCAGCGGTCCCAATAATTCTTCTATGACTCCGGTCACTGCCTATCAACACGAATCTTTTCCCAGCAATGAATCGGACGCCAGGATCTTACAGAGTATATGTTCCGCCTACATACTAGGTAGGCATCATCAGCTAGGCGAAATGCACGAAGAATAAAATTTAATTAAATAAAACCCACGAACAGTTAAGTTGCCATTAAGAGATTCTAAAAGAAAAATTGCGATTCCAAGTGCCCACTTTACATAGGAAAGGAAAAGACCATAGTAGAAACAACTACGCAAAACAAAATACCAAGTGACGTAACAAACAAAATTAACAGTCCATGTTACAAGATGCGTAAGTGATCTAACGTGCTTGCAAGAATACATTAAAACAGCCACGCGGTAAGTCTATGGATGGTCGCAGAGATAGTGGATAGTGTTTTTAATATCCGACCCTATTCTGTTTTTTTAAAATGATATCCGTAACCGTCTCCTGTTTTCGTTGACTGAATCCAACAGTGTGTCTTTGATAAAAAATGCATAGATCGACATAGATATAGGTGGCAGATTGTCAGGTAATTCCAAATCGTTATTAAATATATACCCCACATTCAATTCCCTCATATACTGATAAGCACTTTGCCATTCATTAATTTCGTTTCGCTGTCAAAACTCTTTGGTACGTTTTTGTTGCCACGAGTAAAGTTCCCGGCAATATTCTGTGTTTTCAGGGGTGTAACGAGGAAGACAAAAGGAACACAATCCCCCCCCCCCGGGTACCGAATTACCATGGGGGCGCCAAATCACTGCGGGAGGCGCCGAATGACTGCGGAGGGGTCGAAAAGTCCCAAATAATGTCACAAGTACTCTCTTCAACAGCACATATGCTTCCGAAAGACCCGAGGTTCGAACACGAGGGGTGCCAAACTGGTTTCTTGTCCCGGGCGCAATCTAACCCCGTTACGCCCCTGTGTGTTTTGCAGTTGTGCGTTCTGACGTGCCACTGTATGAAAGCTCCGTGTGTCGGTCATCACAAATGTTAATGGCGTCATCGAAGATGCTTTTTGGCCAGCCTTACTGCGATCTGCATTAAAGGTTATAGCAATGACGAACATGCATCTGCCTATTGTGACGTTAGTCATGCTTCAGTGACGCTTTATGCTTGCATGCCATTCCATCACACACAAAAGAACCGTTGATGGTGGAAGGTTAATCGAAACTGCTCAGTACTCCAGAGGGCTCAACATAACAACTTTTGCGATTGGAGTTGGTAACTACAATATCAGTGAACTGCAGGTAACTAGCGCCACATCTATGTTCTTTCAAAGTACGTAGCTGTGTTGGCGCCATTTATGTGTGGATTCTTTGTCACAATCACGTATGCACTCTCGTGTTCTTTCATCTATTTGTGTGTTCCTTCGCCATCAATGCCTCAGTTGTATTTCGTTGTGTGTGGGTTTGAAGAAGCTAAACAATGAAAGCTGTAGCCTTTTTCTCACCATCGCCTTACTCAGAATCACTTTTCTTCCGTACTTTTTTTAAGCGAATGGTATTTTTGTGCGATCACGTGATCGGCGTTGTGAACGAAGTGCCAGCCGGTGATTTGAAAACTTATGCTTCAACTCGGAAAGATGAGCGAACGTTTATAAGCAATATTTTTGTGCTTAAAGTGTGCTTTGTGGTCGTGCAGGCAATTGCTAACGGTGAGATAGGACGTAATGAACGCGTGTTCGAGTTGAAGAGATTTTCCGATTTGCAGACAATCGTGGACGAACTGCAGCTGTCGATTTTTGGCATACTGGAAGGTAGGTAATTGTAGAAAAGCTAGTAATATGGGTTCTGGCTGATACTTCACGAATTTTTTCTCAAGTAGTTAGTGTGTTTGGCTATTGTGTATTTCTTATTTTTTATTGCAATTTCATTTACTTAAACTTCAAGTAAATACTCTGTGCGCTTTCAAATGCACGTCTAGGAAATATGTTATATTTTTATTGCTTCCTCTTGTCTCGTTCCACATCAACGAGCAGTGATCGGTGACGCAGATCGGAAAAAGAGTACACGTGTTTCAACGTAGAACAAAGAAACATTATTTTCGTCCGAGCATGAAATAGGATTTCTTTGTCAAATTACTTCTTCGTGTGTTCCGAAGCGCCAGCTGGGATAAAAAATCTCATGAAAGATTGTGATGTCATTTACTATTTTTGGCAACTTTTTCACGAAAGTGCCTAAAACCACTTCAAGTGCAGCAAAAAGTTTGCCACTTGAACACACGTTTCATGTAATTCAAAGAGTACTGACAACATTACCGCGAGAGTTTTCTAAAAATAGCTACAAATTATTGGTATTAACACCATTTGCGACTTGAAATGAACTTTGTAATTGGGCGTGCATCTCAATTCGTTCATTGCTTAATCATGGTGTCGGAAGGAGTTTATGCAGGGCGGGCTGTTAACGAATTTTTCCATAGGTCACCATAAAGATTTTTCCATGGGGGGGACAAAAGTGATGAAATTTCTTTTTTTCTTCTCGAAACCAAGCAAACGACCTTTTTTACTAAAAATGCAACAGAAAAATTACAAATTTGAAATTCCAGGGAGACCAACCCCCCCCTTCCGATGCCCACGTGCTCAATTAAGGACATGTAGTGTTCACACTTTTCTCTCTGCAATCTGCACACGCTTCCATTTTAACCCCACAATTAAATGGCTTATAAAAATGTTAAAAAATTCTGCTAAGTGTTGATTTCAACGACTGATGATGGAAGGACAAACGTCGCATTTTCGCAACAGTAAAATTTCCGACAAGATCCGCGTAAAAATTAAAAAACAAACATGGCGTAAAATTTACCATCTTTCAGTTTTTTATTATCTTGCCATGGCGATATTCACTTCTCATGACTTTAGGGCAAACATGACCCCCCGTTAAACCAGTTGGGGGGAACTAGTTTGCTATCACAGGCCGCATGAATCGTGGAATATTGCTGGTGAGCCTCATATAAATAATTAATTTAACAGTCACGCAAGTTGTGCAGGTTAGCCTTTATCTTCCTAAGAAAAAGAAATAAACAAAACAAGGAGCGGGAGAGGCTTATCCTGACTTACTCTCCGAGCACCTGCATACATTTTGACGCGATGTTGTGTTCCAAATCGGATAACGAAATGCTGGTGTGGACCACATTGAATGTTTACCTGGGCCGCGTTTGGCGCGCGGGTCAATGTTTCGCTACTCCCCTGTTACAACAATCCACGGACTTTTTTCCCCCTGTAAACTGTGCTTTACCAGGCCGGATTTCGGGTAAGGCAAAGTGGGTACCTGCCCAGGGTTCTCCACAAAGTGGGGCCTCCACAGTCATGAGCCGTGAGCCTCTGGGTTAAGGCAGGTTTAACATATTTCATGTGAATAATCATAAAAATAATATTTCTTTGAGGCACTGAGGGCCTCCACGCACAGGCTGTCCTGGAGCCTTCACATGCCTAGTTCCGACCTGGTGCTTTAAGACAACACGTATTTCCAGATAGCAACAGGTTCAGTAAAAATTAATTTTTTTAATTTCCACTGATCTTTTTTGCTGAAGGTGGCTCAAAGCCGCAGAAAGATCAACACAACGAACTTGAACAAGCAGAGGCAGGATTATCCGGTTTTTACTCTCACGTATGTATCACGAACTGTCGAAAAGTAACCAAGATGATCTTTTACGGTTAAGCAATCAGTTTGTGTGAAGTAATGAAATCGTTGATTCACACGAGTTGAACATATCTGTTGACTTGCACGAAACTTGTCTAACATTTTTTCTTATATTTTCTTACTTCACAGTATAGTTTTTGGCTTTGCGGCTGCCTTTCCGCATTTGCTTCCATCAATTCTTCTTCCATAAAACTGTCAGTGCATCAGTGCATTGCTGTGCATAGTTGACCAGTGTGCGCTTGGAAATGTGTGACTCATATACGTGCAAAGTGTGAGTTTGAGTGCTGTGTCACTACGTGAGTCTGCTGGCATGCTTGTGTTGGTGCAAGGCATTCCTAGATAAACATCTAGGAGGCCTTGTTTGGTGGGGCGCTTCGGAATCTGTTTTGAACGCGCGACAAGCTATTTCCTAACTGTCGATCTACGCTGCAAAGATGATCGTTGTTTGCGGGAAAAGGAAAAGAAAACAAAGCTGAGAGGTGAAGAGTTCTTCACATGCTACAAAACCAGATCAGGTTTGTTGAATCTCAGTCTTGTCGAAGCGCTTTTGATAATTTCAAAATACGCAAATATAATTGCCGTTTATGTTGTCCTCGAAAGTCTTCAACAAAACAAGCAAACACATGTGAGACAATAAAACGTTATTGTAACGCTACAAACAATACACAGGAATAACGAAAGTGACGCCAGGCAGTGGTGAAGAGGCTGCACAAAACCGAATGTTGTCATGGGTGACTCTGTAGATGATCCTGCATACGCAAGCAGAAGTACAGCTCGTTCACGCTCATAGTTTCCTAAAGTTTTGAGTGGATTCGTTTGTGATGCTTATTGTCCGAATCTTTACAAACATGACAATAAGAGACATACTGAATTGGTGGATGTTGTGAAAATCTATAAAACTTCCTCAGATATTTTATCAAGTTTTTTTTTTCGTTCTCATCCAAAATCACCAGAGAAGGGTTGTGGTTTGAGGTCTGATGAACTTTTACCGACTAAAACAGAAGCCTCCTGAAGTGCAACTTGCCGGCGACACTCAGCGAATTTGTTCGTATTGTGAACAGGGGCGTAGCCAGGGGGGACATACTGTAGGAGGCAAAAATTCCCTTGGACATGCACACGATGCAATCATGGGCGTCGGAAGGATTTTTTGCCACGGGGGTGGGTCAATAATGAATTTTCCAAGGGTTTTTCTATGGTGGCCCAAAAGTGGGTTTTTCCCACTCGGAACTAAAAAACAACCTTTTTCATGCTGAAATTTTCACAAGGGAAATGTCATATGTCAAAATCCAGGGGGCCACGGCCCACCCCTATACCCCGTTCAGACCCCGGCCCACCCCTACCCCCGTTCAGACCCCCCCCATGGATACAGTGTACTTCGCATTAGACAGTTTCGTGGGAATCCCATGGAATGGGACAGTTGCAATTTACCATGGGATGGGACAGAACAAAGCGTCCCGTGCTCAAGCCTGTAGATCGCTACGACACGACGAGACATACTTCCACCATGATATCCACCGGGAGGAGCGCGCAGATTTGTCGATCAACATCTTTGGAAGCGTACGCGTTTCGGGAAATCTCGGAATAACTAAAAAAGGACGAAAATCCCTTAAACCCGAAAGTCAGGCATGCAAACACAGAATTCCTGTTTTTGACCAAATATCAAATTATTTTAATACTAAAGGTACAAATCGTTACAAAGTGTTTTGAACATTCACAAATATTTGCAAAAATGTTATTTCTGGGGTATGTAAGGCACGTCGCCAATGCGCCACCCCTCAATTTAGATAGGGGGTATTTGATGCGGACCTGCGTGGAGTGATTATTTGTTTCCACTAATTTCGAAACAAGTGCAAATTCAAAAATTATATCCTTTTTTCTGTGGTCTCAAGGCCTTTGCCCACCGCAGAGCATTCACTCCGCAGAGCATTCACTCCATTTCACCGCAGAGCATTCACTCCGTTGAAAACAACGTCCAGCGTCAGTGCGAAGCACTGATAGACTCCTCCCCATCCCCAGCAGAGCAACTGACGGGGGCTGGGGTGATAACTGCCCACTCTGACAAGCTAAATGTGACAAACGGGCCCCCACTTACCTCATACTTCGGTTTTCATTATTCTTTTGGTTTTCAGTAGGTTGTTATTTTTTGCGTCTATCGGAGTATTTTCCGGTGATTACGGGTTTCAGTATGGACATCCACATCCAGATTCATTATTAATTTCTCAACTCTTTTTCTGAGTGTTGGCAAGGGGGCTCCTCGAGCTAAGTTTTACCACTCTGACGTAAACATCGTTACGCCACTGCCCAGCCCCTTAAATTTTCACCTACAGGCACTAGCGGACACAGGTTAATTTGGTTGGGGGGATGCGACGTCAATTTGCAATGAACCCAATGCTTCACAGAACCATAATACGCAAATCAATCCCTTTCGCATACGTACATTTACGAGGAAACAAGTCTAAGCTTGGTTTAGAAGAAGCTTGAGTGATAAAACTGGTCAAACTTTTGACACTGCACCGCTACGGAACCAACAAGCAATGTGGCACATAACAGCGATCTGACGTAGTCACTGACGTCGGCGCAGGTACATCGAGGACTCGAGATAGACAGTTCACGTGACGACATAATACTTATCATCACTGCAGGTTACGTTTGTTACATCGCAATTACCGGTGGCATTAGCCAGCATAGTGCAGTAGCGATGTTTAAACTTGCATGCTGCAGCAAGTGAGCGTATTGTCACTTGGATGCGGTTTAGATCAGTGCTTTTCAAATGGGGAACCTATAATTTTTAATTGTCGTTTGGAATAATGTGCAACACCCATAGTAATTTGTGTATAACATTTGCGTAAAATTTGTGTGGAATAGCATAGTAATTTGTGTATTTGTTATTGCAGGTAATTTTCATGAAATAAGAGCAGGAAGCGGGTTGATTGTGTTTATTTTGCAACCGAAATTAAGAGAACGGAAAGAAAGACACAATTCCCAATAAGCGAAAGCACGAAAAAACGAAAGCGAGAAAGCACGATCATTCATGGGCGTCCGCAGAAATTTTTCCACGGGAGGCAACGTCGACATTTTGTTCATCATTTTCAAATTGCTGACGATCAGTGTTCCCTCTAAAATATTTTTACATTGAGCAAACGCTCACAAAACGCTTCATCCTTTTTACACTACAAAAGAAAATACCTCGTGTTAAGGTAAGAATCACAAAAAACGCTTCGTTGGCAGCAATAGCCAGGTATATTAGTATTAAGACAATTTACACAGTAGGCTATCTGCAGATTTTTAATGCAGGACATTTCTTTTCAAGTAAGCATTGCCATGATCTGTAAAGAAAGAAGCATTGGCTTGCCATAGTTTTCAACGAAACCACAAATTATGACTTTATATTGCTTAGCAAGCAGGCCGCACTTAGCTGAAATATTCAACTGAACTAACAACTGAACATGTTTTTGAGAATTCGAGGAGGACTTGCCCGGTTGCTCTCCCCTGATTGCGGGATGAGCTAGCAAGACTTCTCAGTATCACTTAGAACAGGGGTTCTCAAACTTTCATGAGCCGTGGCGCCCTTCAAAAGGCTCTCAAC
>Ga0210059_1004463_pt1 | contig 22574 bp, 14 predicted proteins | sample Ectturendosymbi2_FD_188042 | JGI IMG/M metagenome (GOLD analysis project Ga0210059, IMG submission 188042) | Ecteinascidia turbinata endosymbiont from Florida, USA - Sample 2 (SPAdes) (version 2) | ecosystem: Host-associated > Tunicates > Ascidians > Unclassified | place: Key West, Florida...
CCAACTCAACTGCACATTCTCGACCGGAAAAAGCAAACGAGCGGAAAAAGCAAACGCTACCGGAAAAAGCAAACGAGGAAAAGCAAACGAGCACGTCTACCGGAAAAAGCAAACGAGCACGTTGCGAAACAGCTAAAACATATTTTTTACAAACGATGACGTCATGGATTACGTAATAGGTGTTTTACAGTTAAAATTGCCCTGGTCCCCCTACTCTTCCCTTTAACGCCCGTGCCGGCCACTACAGTGGCCGGCACTTTTTGGCCATAACTCGCCAGCCGCTATAGCTAGAAAGCTGTTCAAACTATCTACGTATTCGGCAAGTCTTCTAGTTTCGATTTAAAAAAATATTTGTTTTTGGGTTTCGGGTTTTCTAATGTTGACGTCACAAAGAGGGCATGTTTCGGAATTTTTGACCAACTTCACCTGGCCCTGGGCGCCAATCCAATGAGCTATTTTTTTGTCTCAATTGTTTTGGAACTTAGGCAATCATCCGGGTCTTTAGAGACCTTAATTGACTTTCTGTCATATCTTGAGCCAGAATTATGGCCCCAAAAGGCCAAAACCCATTTTGCACAGAAATAAAAAAATTGCGGAAAAAGCGCGAGTCTCCCACGAACGGCTTTTCTCGGCAAGGGATTACTCGCCAGCAGCTTATGCTAGAGAGCTATTCAAACCCTCGAAAGACTCGTGGAGTCTTGTAGTTTAGACTGATAAAAAACTTCTGAGATTTGGGTTTGGGTTTGGTGGATGTCGTCAGGGTTGGGGTATGTTTTGCTTTTTCTTGTTTTTTCTTTTATGAAGCCATCGCCCAGACAACGAGCCGATATCGTGGCTCAAAGTTGTTTGGATTCTAGGCTGTAATATGAGTCTTTGGAGCCCTTGGTCGACTTCATAGAATTTCTGGTGCGAAAGGTATGGCCAAAAGACCCCATTTTTAAAAGAATTCCCTTGGGAATTATTGGGGATTTCCTTGATTAATTTCTGCTTATTTTGCCATAACTTTTGAACCGGAAACGCTAGAAAGTCCATCAAACCCTCTAAACGTGTTGTAGCCTAGAATCCCAAAAAACTTTTAGCCACGAAATCGGCTTGATTGGTCGACTCCCAGGGGATGATGACGTCATCTAAATGTATACCAATATGCATAAACATCCTTTCATTATGTAAACATCAACAAAAAAAGAGATCTCATGCTTAAAGTTTCTTTTCAGTCTAAACTACAAGACTTCACGAGTCTTTAGAGGGCTTGAACACTGAGCAGCTCTCCAGCATATTATGGCGGCGAGTTCTGGCCATATAAAATATGGGTGGATTCCATCCCAGGTTGGCATATGCAGGGGTAGAAATTTTGACCAATTTTTGTTTTTTGTGCCATAATTTTGGCTCCAGATATGCTAGAAAGCCAATCAAGGGCTCGAAAGACTCGAAACTTGAGACAAAAAATTGACTCATTGGATTGGCGCCCAGTGCCAGGTAAAGTAGGCCATAAAAACGAAAAAACAACCCTACTTGTGACGTACCCCCAACAGAACCCCAAACCCAAAACCGAAAATTTTATTTCAGTCGAAACTGGAAGACTTGCCCAGACCGTAGATGGTTTGAACAGCTTTCTAGCTTTAACAGCTGACGAGTTATTTCCAAGAGAGTAACGGTCACTATTGTGGCCAGCGCGGGCGTTAATGGGTTCCGGCCCTGGTATCATGCAGTTATGAGCTTACAGTTCACTAAAGCCTCTTCATTGCCTGCAGAAACAGGATGCGTAACTTGGGAGCGAATTGTTCTGATACTGGTCTTTATTGCGCAAAAATAATGTGGCAACAACGGTTCACTTCATGTTACGGCAATAGGCGCTTTGCCGCATGTCGCTGTTGAACGCAGATATCTTGGCAGGTAATGCAGCGAGACAGTGACTGCTGATGGCAGTAACCAACGCAGTCATATACTGTGTGAAAAGAAGCATGAGTGAAAAAAAGCATTGCAGCCAACGAAGCGCATTTTATGGACTGTTGCCGCAACACAGGGCGTTTTCTTTGTGTAGAAAGGGCAAAGCGCTTTGTAAACTTCCATTTGCATTGCATCGTCGGCAACCCGAAAAGGATGAGCAAACTGTCGACTTAGTCCACCCCTGCAAACATTTCCACGGACGCCCATGATGTTGGTAACACCAAATACTGTACTGCCAGGCATCAGATCTTCACCAGGATATTTGCAACAAAATAGAACTTGCTTTTACTTAGAATGTTTTTTATACTCTGAAACACAAAGCAGTTCCTATACGCGCAAATTTGATATGGGCGGTGGCACATCTCGCTGGTTGAATGCATTTCCAGAAGTAACAAACCAACAGAGGAAATGAAACCATTTTTGGAAACAACCTTCCAGTCAGATGTATATTTGCTCAGTATTTCGTTTCATCGCAGTTGCAAAAACTTCAGCAAAGTTTGTTTTTAAATCTTTTTAATTGTGGAGTGATGATGGTGAAAAAGATGCTGAAGAAGTTTTAATAACTGCACAAAGCAACGACTTTTGCTGTGAAGCATATCATAGAAATAAAGTTTGGTTATTTAAAAAATGGAGAAAACATGTTTTATCAATGTACCACAAAAAGTAAATGCAAAACTATATATAATAAAGTAAAACGAAATATAAAATACATAAAAATTGTTGTTGGAACCAACTTTGTAGTTTATTTCGATTTTGAATACAACTTATCCATACTTTTCTTACGGTAACAGTAAGGTTTTAAATATGATTTTTCTGCTTTTTTATAATTCATCCTTTCACAAATTTGTCTAAATTGTTGAATAAATGACTCCGACGACGCTTTGCCCTGTTCTTTCGAACCTTGTTTTTGTACCTAGCGTACTTTCCGTGAGCATTTCGTTCCTACCTCTGTTATTTGCGCCTCGAATATAGTGGAAGAGTCGCATATATCCGGTCTTTTTTGCTTTGTCTTCATTGAACGCTACGACGATGGTGGTCACCCATTTCGCAGCCTCATAACGACGAATTTCGTACGACCGATCCTGATCATGTTGAATTTTTAGAACTTTTGTCATTTCACTTTCATAATACATGGTGTGTCATTTCACCTACATGGTCAGTTTTTTCTTCAATTTTTCTGTTGTATATTCAGCTACTTGCTCTGTGCCACAAACAAAGCCAATCGCGCACGTTGGAATTGCACACAAGACCACCTTCAATTAGGAAAACCCAAGAAGATTGCACACAGTCCCAAGAACTTACTGTTGATTACATAAAATGTTACAAGTGTAACCAAGGAAAGCTCCAGACTTCATTGACAAAATTTGGATAAGGGAGACCTTGCTTTTAAATGTAACCAGTCATTGCGATTGCGTTTGAAACCTAAAGACAAAAAATGCTTGTTTAAGATCAAATTGTTGTTCATTTAAATGGAAAGATCGAAATCTACTTGCAAAGATGCTGTTTGTATTGGCAATGACAGTTAAATTCGACAGCACAATATGTTGGAAACGTGAATATAGCAAATGTGTACTGAATACTCGATCATAACTACAACAACGTGTAATGTTTAATGCCTTCACACCCACGCCCAACAAAGCATAACACACGCACATATGGCGCATATAATAAGTAACATGCGCATAGACATGCGGAACTAACAACGTACACAACCATGGAGGCGCTAACAGGTTCACTTTGATACCGAGCACCGTTGTATGCTGCTGTAGCAAGTTCCAAGTGGACCAAATTCGTAGCATGTATTTTGGAAGTGGAAGGCTACGAAGGACCAGGGATTATTTGGGTTGCAGTCCTCCTCAAAGTGAACCTACCTGTAGCGTGAAGAGGCGGCCACTTGGTTATCTAAAGCATCCTGCAGTCACGTCCCCGACTTGACGAAGTATCGTGCGTGTCAGCGAGTTTACAGATCGTGACGAGTGCGCAATGTTGCACTATATTACTTAATCACGTTCATACAACCCAACAAAAGCTTCAGCTAACAAAATAGCAGCCAGAGGTTTTTCCTGGCTTAGCTCTCAACCTCTGTGTTGTTCACACCTCGTGGAGCAACGGCGATTTGAAAGTAAAGTGCAAGAAATCAAAGAAGCAAGCAGAGCATGCAGGTTAAAAGTCAAGAAAAGACGGCCAGCAATTATTAAGTTCGAAAGTGACGGCAAGTTCAAGCATCACCCGACATCTAACATGGGCGATAACTATACACGCGCAACGCTGTGAAAGCAGCACAACGTATACGTGGGCAATAATAGTCACAAGACCACAACTTTTTAATCGGGAAACTTTTCTTAAATTTTACTAGAATAAAATACAAATTATAGACAGTATCTTTGATACAAACATGCATAAGTCATAATCCAGCAAGCAAAAGTAAAAGCAAAGTAATAATAATTTGAAAAACAAGCAAAGTCATAAGCTATTTAATGATCAAACTGTTTCTGGCCGCAGTTCTGCATCACAATTCGTTTAAAGTAAGTCGCAACATCAGTCGGGAAACCTCATTCAAATTTACAAAGCATGCTTTTGTTTGGCGCTGTATGGAAAGTTGATTTTAGATTAGCTAACGGCTGTAGAAGTAACAGATAATTTAAGCCCTTTTGGATAACGGAAAATGTGTCTTGTAGCTTTGCTCTGATTTCATCTTTTTTGAGACGTGATACGCAGGTACGAATCACTGATCAGTTAACTAATGAAGCATTACCTCCGGTTGAACGTCAGTGAGATTGAACTTCGGTTGCTCAAGATTCCAGTTCTCCACCTTATCGATCACTTCCACATCGTACGCATAAGACAGCAACGCAAAGTACAGAGCAAAAGCAACACAAAGGAACTTCATTTCAACCAACTCGGCTGTTTCTGCTCCTCACACCGACGACTCTGTGAACAAGCGTGCAATGTTGCATTGGCGAGCCTTTACCCAATTTCGTGTTTCTGGCTACCACCGAAGGAAAAAGGCAGTGCTTTCCACCAAGACGTTTAATTTTGTCTCAAGTTGCTTCTCACATATCTCATATCGAAAGCTACCTGCATGCTCACAGCGATATGGTGCAATGCTCACAGTAGTTTCGAGACGAAACTTATATTGACTTTGCCCACAGAACGCGTTGCCAAGGAAACGATGACCGGAACACAGTGCTGCCACTGGCTTCAGTGCAAAAATCACTCGATTAGAAAAAAATCACTAGATTTAAAAGTCTTGCTTCGAAATTCGAACATTTCTTGAAATGATTTTGTTATTTACTTTATTGCCCAAAAACTTTACATCATTTGCAAGTTTGTCAAAACAGATCATGCTGAAGCAGGCCCGTAACCAGCTTGGGACCTCATAGGGGGCGAAGAGTTTTCCGAGAGGGGCCCATGTTTTTTGAACTATGTCCAATATTTTTAAACTACGTCCAACACATCTTTCCAGGGGTGTCAAAATTTTTTCCAGGGGGGACATCGCCCCCCTGCGCCCCCCGTGGTTACGGGCCTGTGTTGAGGCCTGAAAAATGTCATACCAAAAATTTTCAGGCATTTCTCAAAAGCCGAAAATGACACCACACTCGGAGTATTTTAGAGCAATCAACCTAACATTTAATTTATTGTTTCCACTGCAGTGCTCCTGCAAAGAAATGTAAATACCGTCATGGCCAATTATGCAGCAACAAATAGCACGGAAGTGAAAACACTGAGAAACTGAAATTTGAAACACTTGTTTCTTTTGTTGGTGCAAATCGTCGAACAGCAATTCACATATCAACTGTTTTTGGATTGAAAAGGTCTAAAATCTTTAAAAAAAGGGCTTCAAAGTTTAATAGCTAGAAAAAAGACAACCGACTCTCCGCACACACATACTTTGCAAAAAACCACTAGATTGCATTGAAAAATCATTAGATCATTAGGTTAGCCTAAAAATCACTAGATCTAGTGAAAAATCACTAGCCACAAGTGCTGGAACAATTTCGCGTATAGTGTCACTTGCACTAACGAAAAAAAATTTAGTAAGAAGGATGTTCTGAAGCTCACCAATACACCTTCGGCGTCGACGGACAAAGTGTTTGCCTGGAGGAAGAAAATACGTACAATCAACCATTAGTGATCAACTTATCTGCATAGGGAAACTCTAATAAATTGCAGTGGCAGCAGAAAAAAGGGGTGCACAGCAGATATCGTACGTGACTGCAAAGTACTAGAAGCCTCAGTGAATGCATTATTTTGACCGGCGTTCAAATTTTCCGCAAGACCTAAAGAAACATCTGCGACAAGCAGAACAATATGGAGCAAATCGGCGTAAGGATAGCGCCGTTGTCGACACAACCAGAATATTATTTTGTTGCTAGGCTGCGAAGCAACATAAACAACACAACATGAAAAAATTCATAAATAGCAGAAAAAATTAACTTAGCTGGAACATAATCTGCTTAAAATTAAATTTGATAAACGCTGCATTCTCCTGCTAAGTAGCATTTGATTATATTGTACGGACACTGTACTGTACAGTGTACATCTCTTCTCATAGGCGTAGCCAGGGGGGCCAAAGGGACCAAGACCCCCCGAAACTTTTAGAACATATAGTCATTTTGTGCTTCGAGAGGCGTTTTTCCAAACAAAATAATGATATTTGCCTAGAATCAAACATTTCGCCCCCCCAAAAAATGTTCCCCCACATATCTTTGGGCTGGCTACGCCACTGTCTCTTCTTAAAGTTTCCAAATTGGTGGTATCGTTTAAATAGCCTAGCCGGGTTAGCCTGGGAATATATTAAGCCAGGGGTGGGCAAATAGCGGCCCTCGGGCCAAATGTGGCCAGCCACAGCGTTCTCAGTGCCCTGGCGGAAGAATTCAGGAAATATGTTCAAATCTGAAATTTCTTTCAACTTATCACAGTAAATGTTATTGCTTACTGCTGAGGATAACTTAACCAAAACATGCTTCTATTTCCATTAGAAGGCACCGCCCCCCTCTGAATGCGACCTTTTTGAAGTGGCCCGTGAGCCAAATAACTGCTCACCCCTGTATTAAGCTATGTACAGAGCATTTATTTTCGTTGTTTCGAACCTGGCTGCATTACAGTAAACACAATTTTAACACAATGTCGAACTTCACATTAGACTTTTTAACACTCTCTGAAATAATGGTTAGATTCATCTGCTTGATTTGTTGTGTACTTAGTTGAATTCTTAGCGAGCTTTTTCCATCATCAGCTTGATCTGCGGAACAAACAACATTAGAAGCAATAGTGACAGAAACAAACGCCGAATGATTTCTCGGCGCAAATTTTGCAACTTTAGAAGTGAAAACAAGAGCTCTTCGCGCTAAGATGCCACAGACCTGCATAGGCGATTTTATTAGGAGCGGCTCATGGTGGAAACCTGCGAAGGGTGCTAATTGTTTTCTTCCATCATTGGATGAAAATGTGACCTGTTCACGCTGGCTTTGTCTAACCTCTAGGGGCGTTTCCAGTCATTGGAACGATGTTGTTAACAACACAAGCTTCAGTTGATCCACTGTAACTAAGTATTAATATAAATAATTGTATATAGTAGGGCCTTCATTTCAATAAAAATACATTGACATCTGAAGCTTTGCAAATGTCTGTCATGCTTATGCAAACATTTGAGGTTTGAAACCATAGGATCATCCACCCACGCCATGAGCGGAAAATTTACGTGTGCCTGATAAACGTTTTCATACACAGGTTCTTTCGCCAAGAAGTGTATTTTTCCTGGACCCTGTTGAAACGAACCAACGTTTTGCTGCGGATGCTCGGCCAGTAGTTTGAACTTTAATCGAAACAAAAATTTCTCAATTAATTGCGAATTGCCTTCACATTATTAACAACAAGAAGCCCACACATAATTCGATAATCTACAAGTAGCCTAAGCAGTTCTACTTCTCTTAGAACTAGCCAGCTTAAGAAATTACAGCAGTTTTACGAGATGGAGTTTGATGGCACTTCACGGCAATGGTGGTCTTATAGTGCCACGAATGTTTTCACTGATTTGTGTGTTGTCTGATTAATTGTTTCCCGGTGTTGGTAATGAAGGTTTCTTTTAAGACAGAGTCATGTAGCTTTGTGTTTCAATAAGGAAGAAGAAGCAAATGGAATACCTAGACTATTCGTTGCCTAATGCCTCCTTGGGTTTCAATCACTGTGAATGGAACGTGGGACAGACCGTAATAAGGACTGACTGTTTCTGGAGTGCAACAACGTTTGCATGATCCTGTGGAATGGAGTCCAAGCTTGAATAAGTGACTATTTATAACGATCAGCCAGGATGGAAACATTGAGATGGAGCCATGTTTTCGTGTTTGATAGTACGGCGTGATTTGAGGTAAAAGTGTTTACACGCGAAACATTTAGTAACATTCACATATTTCTCGGTAAATAAAATGAAATGATGGTCACAGATGGGGAAATACATATCTGCGTAATGTGGAGACGATTGTACAGTTTTTCGGTGGTCATTATCATCTGGATGTAAAATCATGGAAGACGTAGCCAACATCGCCAAGGAGTCAGCTATTTCAAATCCCGGTACACTACTGTGTCTTGGAATCCTTCAGAAATTCGGAGTTTGAAAGAAAGATATAATTACCAAAAGTGTGTTTTTCTGCATAGTTCCCTGTAGTAATAGCCTGCAAAGCACTGAAACTGTCTGCTTTTGTTGAAAGTTTTGCAGGGGTGTAGTGTTAAAAAGTGTCGGATCGACCCCCCAACAACTGCCCACTTTCAACACCACTTCAAACTTATCAGTACTTTATGAAGTATTCACTTTCATTTCACTACAAACGACACGATGAAAAAAGTGCGGAAACGCCGTTCCCACGCGTTCCAGCCCCACTACGCCCCTGAGCTTTTGAAAAATGTAAATAAAAAAGACAGAAAAGGGCGTAGAGAATGGCATACGATTCTGAGCTACAAGATATTTATTGAATGTGATTGCATATCGTTTGCTGAAATCTTCTATGTAAACACCGCAACCAGCGTTTGTACCGATCTTAGATCCATCAGTGTAAATCTGTACATATTGGCTGTACTGCTCATACACATTTGATTGTATGAGAGGCACATTATTGCAGGAACCAGTACCACGAAGGAAAGCCTTTGGGAAAATCATTTGCGCAGCATTTTGCAGGAAGGGGGGAATTCCCGCAACCGGTCTAGACGTGACAAGCAAGCTGGCGCATAGAAATAAATGTCAGTCAACGTCAAACTAAAGTACATTGTTAAATGACGAGGACGTTTTTTGCCTATTATGCAGCAGATTTGAAAGCAAAACAAAGTAATTTCGTGGAACGCTCAAACCGCGCAACGTTACCTTTCGACATCAATTTCTTTGCTTGATGTTTTGTATCCGTAACACATACAAACTATGCGGACAAAATTCCAAAATTAACATTTTTACAACTAACCTAAACTTTTAGCGAGTGGGGCATGCAAATGCTTTTTCTAAACTTTGTAAAAATGTTCCTCAATATTTCGTTTTGAAATTTCAAAATTGTCAAAGCAGAAGCTGTGACAAACCAAAAAACGTTTAGTTGTCGTGCAATACATTTTTGTGAAAATGTGGAACATTTCTAAAAGTTTGGTCTTCTTTAGGATGATAAAAGAAAGCATTCAGAGGGATTCAAAACCACCACAGGAACATATTATTTTGAGGGAATTAGGAATTCGCTTGTATGCTGAACGTGATAGAAGTTCCAGCACTTTGCCTTCGTTACCAGGCCACAACAACTGCATTTCTTCACATCAAACGCGTTACTATCACTGTTGTACATTCTCCATCATCAAACTCCCTGGACTATCTTCTCCAACTCTTGTTTGAGAAACTTGTTCTTCAAATTTTGGCTTATTTTGCACCTACCGTATTCATGGTATCCAGTTTTTGTTAGTAATTAATGCGGACACGTGGTCCATCGCAAATCTATAAAACGCTATTTTAATCAATATAGAATGGTTAAAAACCTCCGTCAAACCCATCAATAAAGTGCCTGTCATAATTCAATGAGTTTAGCACCGATTTCAAAGAATAAACTGCAGTTGGATTTAACTGAAATCGTATTCGGATAACCCCGAACCTATTTTCCTCTTTGATTTACTTCCTCATTGTATCCACTAGTGTTGAGTCAGCAGAATCCCAACTTTAGATTATGGAGAGTAAGCAGGAAATTTTGCATACGTCAGGGCTGTAGCAGTTTCAGCTGTAGGAAAATATCTCCAGGCTCAATGTCTACCACGGCTTCCACAACACTAAATGAAATTCTTCGCCTGGGCTAACCGCAAACATATTTAAAGCACACACAAGCAGCAGCAGCAGAAAAAAATGAAACGCAACCAGTGTATAAGGTAATGCTTTTCGCTTTCCTGTCTTTCTGGCTTTATTGATTTTGTTGACCGTCTCTTCAACAGGTTTTGAAGAAGAATCATCCATCAGATGTCGCATGCGATCTGCATAAAAGTGTTTTGTAGGGTTGCCAGTGGGAATGTGATTTGTCCTGTGGTATGGGACAGAGGGCTTAATATTTGTCCCATGTCCCATCCTTAGTTATTCTACGTCAAATAGCAGGACTCTTCTGCATTCAAATACTATTATATCATGCTCACAAAACAATACTTATTCGCATAGAGACTCAGCGCCATGGTGCAGTGATGCGAGGCTCCTGAGAATATGGTTGTTGGGTTGTTTTTAGGTGTCATGCAAAGAGACGATCACGCCCTTTACATATGCTCCCCTAATTGGAAATTTTGAGGTGTTTAACCCGGGCCCCGAAATGGGGAAGTGCCGCCTCGGGGCGAGTCGGAAAGTGCCGCCCCCCACAGTCAGTGGTGTAACCAGAGGTTTGAGCCAGGGGGGAATTTTCTGAAGGGTGCCCGTTAGCCATCGTGCGGGCATGCAATAATTAGTTCCTGAAAACTCACAAACGTTACATAAGTCTTCGAGCGCACCCCGTTCGTGGTGAATCGCACATTCAATGACACGCTAACAGAGAGGCTGGAACAAAGGGTACTCGAATAACACAAAAATGGTTATATACCGACGTACAAAGCAGATGTTAGATTGTAAGCACAAATAACACAAGCATGGGCGTCGGCAAAAATTTTTCAGGGTGGACAAAGTCGACATTTTGGTTGTCCATTTCAGGCTGCTGACGATAGAAATGCAAATAGACGTTCACATAACGCTTTACCCTTGCTACACCACAAAGGAAATGACCCACGTTACTGCAACAGTCCCAAAAATGCGCTTCCTTGGCAGCAATGTTTCTTTTCACACCGTATAAAACTCGTTGGCAGCAATATTTCTTTCAGTTTTCACATTGTGTTTTTCTTTTCACACCGTGGCTTAATGCTATCAGCAGTCGCTGCCTCGCTGCATTACCTGCCACAGATGTCTGCGTTCAACATTCACATGCAGCAAAACGCCTACTGCCCAGTATCGTAGCCAGCCCAAGAATTTGGGGGGTGGGCCAAAAATTTTTGGGAGACAAAATATTGGATTTTAGGCCAATAACACTATTTTTCTTGGAAAAACGCCTCTCAAAGCGCAAAATTACTATATTTTCTAAAAATTGGGGGAGGGCATGGCCCCTTTGGCGCCCCCCTGACTACGCCTGTGTTACTGCCGTAACTTGAGTGAACCTTTGTTGTCATGTTGTTGTTACGCGATAAAGGCTAATTTTAAAACTATCCTCCCCCAATGTTCGCAACCTGCCTCTGCAGGCAATGTAGCGGATTTAGTGTACTGCAAGCTCATCATTCATCACTGCATTATGCCCGAACTGTGAATCCGGTTCTTGTGCAGTGTGAGCGTCAAACCGGCAAACGAAACTGTCATTGCAAGAATTAAGTCAATTAAGCTGCTGACTTTAGGTGTTCTAGAAATTTTTGGTTCTTAGACCCAATTTCCAGGTGGTAGCAAATGCCCATTTCTCCCTTCCCATGAACACAAGGGGATGACAAACACTAAAACAGCGCACCAGCTATAACTACTTTCACTTATTATCAAATTTCAATGCGGTAGTGGGAAGAAAATTAAGACATTTTAACAACAGGTTCTGAAGTAAATGGCTGAAAACATCGGATGGAGATGCCCAGTGGCGCATGAAAGCATGTAAGTTGTTTTGACCAAGGTATCAAATGCTTTTGAGAGATATTTTTAACTTGAGACGGACAACCGTTTGCTTTCAGTGAATTAATCATGATCTGATGGTTGGCATTAATTGTAAAAATCAGTTTAATTATGTATTACTATTTGTCTTGCGCATATCCTCAACATGGAGGGATGAAAGAGTAATCACAAGAAAATGCAACTAATACTAACTACTTTTTCAAGATAATAATTGAAACTGTGCAACAGCGTTAACATTACTAATCATAAATGTGAACTTTTCAATTACTTCTACATGTGTTTTGTATTTGAGTTGGCTTATAAACTGAACATCTCCGTGGATGGACATAATTGTCGCAATTCATGTCACAAAATTGCTGACCAAGAACTTCTCATTGAGTGCCTATGGCGTTAGATATTTCCGAGGTCAATACATGCGGCCTTTTAAATTATATCAATTTTTTGATGAAACAAATCAATAAATTTGCAGCAGCAAAGGCAAGAAAACCTTGTCTTTGAACTTGGATAATTACTAGCAAAGCATTACAAACTGACGTGTTTCAGCTAAATTGTTGTTAGTCGGGGTGATGAAGCAGCAAAACACTATGTCAGCTTTCTGAACTTTGCAGCAGAACTTTGAATTTGTTGTTGTGCTTTCTCTTTACGTTTTTGTGGACCAGAATTCACATTTAATCCTACTTCGTATATTATTGTTGCACATATTTGTATTTCGTTGTTAAAACTGCAATCTGTACTGCATAATTAACATTACAAAGATCACTAAGTAAAGAAATGGGATAAACACCAACATTTTTGATTGATAACGTTAGCGTCAAATTGCCATATAGAACGTTTGCCATACTCAGAAAAAGTTGAGAAATGATAGTGAATGCGGATGTGGATGGTTATCAGACGATTTCTGATGATGTTTGCATACTGCTTTAACCAGCGGTTCCAAAATTTTTTCGAGCGTGACTGAAATCTGAATTGGTGAACACCATGCGACCCAAGTCTCAAACAGCGTATGTTAATATGACAAAAATGTTGATTATATGGATGATTTTTGGCAGTAGGTTGCTAAGTTTGTTTTCAGTGTCAGCAGTTTACTCTTTGCTCAAGTACCTACGCTACACTACAAACAGAGAAGCGAACAAGAATTACAAATCAGGTTTAGGTTTTGATCGCCTCGGCGCGACCTCGTTTCCGATCCTCTGCGAAATCGCAACCTTTGTTTGGGTCGCGGCCCATACTATGGGAACCACTGGCTTCAACGTTTAAACCTTTAAACCTGTTTTAATTTGTAGATGTGTATCACTTCATCGCATACTTCAAGGTCTAAAATGCGCTTCGCAGACGATAACTGCCGTACCCGCTGCTGGGATGGCCAGAAAACAAAGTTACCACCTCCAGCCGAGATGCTGAAATGAACACCGCTGGTTCAACTTCAGCGGTGAATTTCAAACAGCATTGTTAAACTGGTTTTGCAAAGCAAGAAAAGAAGTTGTAGTGTCGCTACCCAACTTTCTTGGTATTCTAATCTCAAGGTCTCTGTCTAATCTCAAGTTAAAGTACACGACAGTTTTCAAACATAAACGTATTCACAACTGCATCACACAATCCAAAGCAAGCAGAAATATAATGGCCGCAGATGAGGGCAACGTTCCACAACTACGGGCGTTTATTGCATCGCACACAGTATGCAGTATGCACGTTCAAGATGATGTGCTGCGTACCGCACGCCGTTGCAATAACTTCGATTTAGGATTCATTTGATGACTGTTAGTATGCTAAACACTGCACTATTGTAATATTTGAAACGTCAAGACCAACGGATTTCCAAAACTTGTAAAGCACTTTCATATTCTGCAGTTCATGAAATCTCTGAGAGAGGTCCCATTTTTGCATTTAGCGGCATGCACCCCTGTCCCCCCGTCAGTTACGCCACTGCCCACAGTCGAAAAGTGCTGCCCCTCAAGCCACGGGTTAAAGCAAAGTCGAGCCTTTCAGGACGGAATTATTTCGAAACAATGCATCATCAGGCTAGAGTTAATTTTGAAAATTTCACTGAAGTGAAAATCCGGGACATTTTGCCAACCGGGATGGGACACCGGGACAGTCCCGGCCAGACGTATGGTAGGTCCAACCTTAACCAAAATCTAAAGCCTAAATCTAACTTCAGGTTCATTCGTGAAAGACCATTTGCTATTCCTTCTTTTCACCAAAAGTGCCGTCCCCCCGAAAAGTCCCGCCCCGGAGGATTGCCCCCCCGCCCCCCCTAGTCGGGGCCCTGTGTTTAACAATGGCTTTGTGGACGCTAGACATAAGATATGCACATGATATTGTATACTTCGTATTAATAGTTTCGCCGGAATTCCATGGAATGCTATTGGAAAGTAACAAGTTGCCATAGGGTGGGACAGAAAAAAGCACCCCTAAACAAACCTGGGATTTTGACATGAATATTCATTAAAAGTAAGCAATAGAACAAAGATGCATAAAGAAATCTGCTTTACCTATCAAATAGATTCAATCTAATAAAAGCCGTTTGTAGCACCCAGGAGAAGATCCTGGTTTCTACTAAGATAAAGTTCGATATAAGCCTGGTACTTAAAAAGTCCTGTCTCCGAAAACTTGCGACCAGTCCCAAAAAGCTGTTATATTACCTTGCAGCGATACGTTCACAGATAGATGCCGATAAAGCACGGCTTGTCAATATACAAGTCACAGATTCAAGAAAAACAAGCTTTTAGAAAAATGTCCGTACCAGGACCAAGCAGTTACGAATAAATTCCTGGCGAAAACAAATTCGATGAGAAACAACGGAATTTTACAAGCCAAAAGAACTTCGACTGTACGACAACGGGCGTCACATTTCAAAAGCAAAGACTACGCGGCGATCTGCTACCAACAGTTTTCTTCGGCTCGCGGGCGCTGCACTAATCAACGCGTGAGGAATGCGCAAAACTCGACCGGAGGAATTGCTTGGACATAACACCATTTTCATTTATAAATCACTTTGACATACAATCATAAAATCTGGTGCTAATGCGTCATGCAGACCTGCAATTATCAAAAATATGCATTGCCTTTGACACACAGATTTCCTATTTGCGTATTTAGATTTGGCTGAATGTATAAATCCCAGGTTTTATCGATCAGTCATCAATATCGAAATTATTGCCTCATGACCCTTGTTACACATCCATCAATATTAGGGTTGCCAGATGCGTTTTGTAAAAATACCGACCATTTTGCCTACAGGGCCAGATGTAACCTGTGTCGTATTTCGTAAGAGGCACAAGGAAATCAGAGAGACAATGAGTATTGTTAAGCCACAATTAATTTTTCCCGGACTTTGGCTAGCTCATTTCATTACATTTCGGTATGTGTGCGACGTGGCAATCGCACCAAGGATTGCATCAACAGCAGCAAATAAGCTTCTCTGAAGGAATTGTCCTGACAAGATTCACTACTAGAGTCATTATAATTTGAGAAATTCGCCATTTGTTCTTTTCAAAGTTGCGACAAGTTCTTTCTTTTTAAAATACCGGTTCCGGGCACTGATTTTCAAAATACCGGCCTTTTACCGCCTTCTGCTAAATTAGCAGTAAAATACCGGCCATCTGGCAACCCTAATCAATATCTCAATATCTTTCAAAAGTTTATTTGAAGCTTGCTACACATCGTTAGTTTTGCGTTTCTTCGGTTAGTCAACACGTCTTTGCCACTGTTGATGTGTCCTTGCCTTTGCACATTATAGCATTTTACTTGCTACACCTCACCTCTCATAGTTCTGTTTCTGAAACAGATTATCAATGAACTATAATAAAACAGCTTATATGATATTAACTGCCACACGTTCTCAAAACTGTAACTTTTCAAATTTCTATGAATGGTGTGAGAATACAGCAAACTGACAGTATTAAGTATCTTGGTGTTATAATTGATAATAAACTTTTGTGGAAACCGCAAATCAATAGTCTCTGTGAGAAGTTTTCTCAAGGTTGTGGCGTAGTGTGAAATTAGACATTTTGCTGATATGAAAATTTTTCGTTTGATCTATTTCAGTCTCTTCCATTCACATTTGCAATACTGCATAAGTGATTGGGGACGAGAGTACAAAACTGTTATCCGACCAGTGTAAGTGCTACAAAATCGAATTTTGAAATACATGACTTTTAGCAAGAGAACATCAAGTGCAAACAATATTTTTAAATTACTTAAATTCTCAAAGTTTCTGATTTATACCAACTTAATATGGAAAAGTTTATTTATAAGTATAATGCCGATATCCTGCTGTTTTCTTTTGATAACTTTTTTTCAAAACTACACTGCATACATCAGGGATTCGGGAACCTATGGCTCGCGAGCCAGATGTGGCTCTTTTGATGACGGCATCTGGCTCGCTTGATATTTCCTTAACACGATTGTTACGGATGAAACGTTTTCTGCAATTTTCCTACAAAGCCATCAGCAACACCATGCAGCACAAGAAGTCGCATTAACAGTAAGAAGCATGTTATTGAAGAGAAAATTCAGACATTTCCTATTGCTTAAAATTTTTATTTTGCTTAAAATGCTCACGTTAGTTAAGTAAGTTAGTTGCATTAAGTGTTGAAAAATTTTATATGGCTCTCACGGAAATACAATTAAAAATATGTAGGTTTCATGGCTCTCTTAGCCGAAAAGGTTCCCGACCCCTGGCATACATGATCATGGCACAAGACAACATGTTTCAGGAAATTATCATCATAAACGTGTTAGAACTGATTATGGTAAAAAATACTCCAATATGTAGGCCCTGTTGCCTGGGGTCGCATTTCTAATAATTTTAAAATGTTACCATCACATATGTTTTCCTATCGAGTGAAACCACGACTGCTTGCTGGGTATTGACTTTTTCGTGATACATACGCTGTGTGATTTGTAAGATGTTTGTCAGCGTTGACATTAATCTGAGCACACTTTTGGTTTCTTTGTTTTGTTTTTATTTCGTTTTGAACTCAAGTTTTGTGCTTCACCTGTACTGTTGAATTTGACAATCATCAAATGTAGGTTGCGCTCGATTAAGTGACTGCTTTGGCCGTCTTTCACCTAACCTGTGCTGTTTGTTTTAAGCTTTGTCGATTGAAATGTGTTTTATTGCTGTGTACTTACAGCGCAAACATGACTTGACTTGACTTCTGAAATGACGGTCAGTTCACTTTGTGCATGTGCATAAACGTTTTCCCAAAAATTCAGGAAGGATGACCAATCGTTGTTTGAAATAAACAAATGATTTTTAACCTGCAAAACGCAAGCTGAAGTGTAAATCAAATCTGTATTGCTCCGTTCGTTATCGTTCACGCCACACACAAAGACTATGCACTGGGGATGTATCAAAATCACGATACGTTTTTAATATAGAAATGCTAAAAGAGAGTAAAAGCTCTACTTTTTTGTAGACAAGCTGAAGATCTTATCTAGCACGATAGTTAAATTCTCTAATTTTCTATAAGCTTTCGAAGAATCATCCGACTGGGTTCTGCTTTACCACATTGTGGAGAGTACTTTTTAGCGCTCTAGATTCAAGTTGCCAAACGTAGTAAAATATATTTTTCAAATTCAGGCCATTGAAACAATGTTTCTTCAATTTGCGTAAAATCAACAGAATATTTGGAACGAAACGAATCCTCTTTAATTATTATGTTTCTGGTGAATTTTATGTTGTAGGCATTAGGCAATAGTAATTTTTATTCCATTGTAGGAAAAAAAAGTTGAAATAAAAGGAAATTGCCTACCAGTGATCCAACATGTAGAGCTTACTATTTCTCAGTGAAGCTCGGAGAACCTAAAAGTCAATATCTGTTTCCTCATGTTAAAAAATAACGACATTTTTCAAGCATACTTCAAACTTTTATTAGCCTTTCTGCAGAAAATACCACAGATGACACTCCCCAGAATGCAAAATATCGATTCTATTTTTTTCAATCTGGAGAACTCTAAAACCATTTGTGAAGGGTTCAGACTTGACGAGCCTTTGACGATTCCCGGTCAGAAAACATCGGGATCAACTCAACCCCCTTAAAACAATTCTCGATCGGTCGATGCTGTAATCATCCGTCGGCTTCATGGCCAGTAGTTCAGCTAACCTGGGCCCTGAACAGCCTTCCAAAGAGGAAAAAAGCACTGTTTCATGATTGATTCATTGATGATTGATTGACCGTTCAATGATTGGTTGATTTTGAATTGCTCTAGCATCGACTTTCTATGGAGTTCTTTTATATTTGCAGACGTTGACAACTGTAGGGGAGAACCTACTTTACAGTCGTTTTTCCTACCGTGTACCAGGGGGGCACGTAGGTTCGGTGGAAAAGTTCGCGTCACACATATACGTGAAAGGCAGTTTTTTAACTTCAAAAAGTTTCTGTTGTGGTTCCAACGAATCCAGATGGTTCAAAACAACATCTCGAAATCAATGCTGCGCGGATTGATTTCTATACTTACATTTTTTCAAGAATAATGGTTTCACAAACTTCAAAAAATTCATTACATTCTTTGTGCAAGCAGCATGCTGCTGTGGTGAATGCAGCAGCTTTTTCTGGTGGGCATTTAATGCGCTACAGGTTAGAAAAATCTCCAAAACTGTTTTCTATAACTCTGCGAGCTTTGGACAATCCCTAATTAACTATAGTGTCATCGACAAGAAGGCTTCCTGTGTAAGATCTCATCAGATTTTCTTAAAGGCGAAGGGGCGTTGGCTGCCACACTGTACGGATACACTTCGAAAAGCACATTACCATGAAAGTCATTGTAATACTCCTGGTACGGCAAGTTTCCTTTTAATTTCAAATTACTCTGGCTTTCTCGGTGCTTGACTTGATTTCTATCCTTCGTTTGTGTTCTGGCCGCCTGTGGCGGTCATTCAGCAAGTGAATGGCTTCTTATGCAAGCGTGAATATTTCGATTTAACCGACGACGACGAAGTGATTAAGATTTTGCCATTCGTGGGGGTGCAGCCTGTCTCTGGTTGACATGGGAGTAGACCTGAGAAAAATAAGCTATTCTTAACAATGCACGTCAGCAAAAGGTTGGAGTTTAAATGAAACGCTGGCTCCACTAGCGACTTTTTGCCTACATTTTCTAAGTGGGAGGTCCACGTTAGTTTAGAGTCAATAAGGATCCCCAAGTATTTAACAGAATCTACTTGGGAGATACCGTATAACCTCCATTTCACCGCCGTGGCGCTCTATTTTTCAACCCTTCCCCCATAGTGGTGTTCTAATAGAGGTGACGTTCAATTAGAGGGTGGCGCTCTATTTTTCGACTAGCTGGTCAGAATTTTGAGATAAAATTTATTAATGAAAAGATAAAACATCTAACAGATTTACATCTGACACATTTACAAATCGTGGCGTGATCCTCGCGTAACTTTAGGTCATTGCACTTTCGCGCTACAGACTAAATCTTTTTTAAAGGTAGGGCTTATATTAAAATCATTCTGGAAATTCAGGCTAGGTCTTATTTTTAGGGTAGGTCTTATTTTTTGAGAAACACGGTAGAAAGGAGATTTCAGCTGTAACTATTTCCAAAACAGAAGAATTCATCAAAGTGGCGTTCAATTAGAGGGCGGCGCTCTATTTTTCAACCCTTCCTTCATAGTGGCGTTCTATTAGGGGTGACGTTCAAACAGAGGTGGCGCTCAAATAGAGGTTTACAGTAGTATGTTGAGAACAGAATATATTCATACTGTGTCTTTGGCATTTATCACCAAAGAGATTGAAATTGGTCTTTTTAATTGATTGTTAGTTTGCTTGATTGCATCCAAGCTACGATACTAGTTGAATCACTGTTGGCAGATTTCTCAAGTTCATGTACACTCCCATTTGATAAAGGTAATGTCATAAGCAAATAAAAACGTACTGAATTTAGTTACAGAGGTAGGTCGTTTATGTAAATTTAATAAAGGAAAGGACCAAGCATAGAACCTTGGGGAACCCCGCCGGTAACGTACCTTGTATTTGATTTAATATCATTAGCGCATACAAATTGTTGTCTTTCGGAAAAATAATTTTCAAAGAATTTGTTGATAGTTCCTCTCAATCCACATTGGCTTAGCTTTCCTAGTAATATTTGGTGGTCAACAGTATCAAAGGTTTTCTTAAGATCCAGAAATATAGCACATGTAAAAAATTTTACAATTTTGCTCAAGGATATGATCTTGGAGTTTTAGTAGTGCTAGAGACGTTGAAAGTCCTTGGCGAAAACCAAACTGTTGTGGACAGATAATGTTATTTTGCGCTAAGAACGATAGTAAATTAGTAGAGACAAATTTCTCAAATATCTTTGAAAAGTGAGACGGCAATGATATAGATTTATAGTTACTTGGTTGCGTTTTGTCTCCATATTAATAGACAGGTATTACTTTTTCGAGCTTTAATTTTGTTGGAAAAACGCTATCGGTAATGCAGAGGTTGTACAGGTCACCTAAGTAGGGTGCAATTACATGTTTACTAATTTTGAAACAAAAGTTCAGCTCCAACTAATGTTACTTGCTGTAACAAACTCTCATAGAGGACTGGTGAATTAATGAACATGTGTTTCCGATCTAGGGCACCAATGGAAGTCCCACATAGCATGGCGTCTGCTGCTGTTTTCGTCGATCGTTGCCTGTGGGTATGACATTGTCACTAAAAGTCTCACTTTCAGTGTCATTTGGTTGCTTGCACACCCAAATCATCAAGCTCGTTTGATGCTTATTTGTCAGCAATTTGCAGTAAGGACTGATGTGGCGTCACATTTGCAGATAATTCTCTGAAGCAGTGGCTCCTTACCCCTGTCCGTAATGTTTCTTGCCGGTTGTCAAGAAATCTCTGAGTCAATAAACACACCTGGTTTTACTCACTCAGCAGTATACGTCGTAGCCGGAAATTTCATCGCAGTTATCGCATACTTTTGCGAAGTGTGCACTTTTGCTTCTGCCTCCCACGTCAACGAAATTTTCCGCATAATATTTACTGGTCCGCGAAACGTTGCACCATCTGCTGCCTTACTTCTGTGAGAGTAAGGGGCTGGAAAACCATCGCTGTAACAACTTGATCTAAACAAGGTAAAGACAGGAATGATCCAGGAGGGAACAGAACGATTTTTATTGTGTGATCCGGGAGTGGATCTACGCGTACTTTACCTGCATCATGCTTGGTTGATTGCGTGACGTCAGCAGTGATCATGTAACTTTGAAAAGTTGGAAAGACCTTTTTTGCTGAATTTTTAATGCAATGAAGCAAACATGCTGTAGAAAATCTCAATTTTCGTAAACAAGCTTGACACTAATGTAACCAAATAATGTCCGTATTGCAAACCAAACAGCAACTGCAAAAAATTTCTTGTTCTATGCGTTTGTGAGACTTTTTATCCTCATTCTCTGGGCAGAAAATTCTTGTGCAAACCACAAGTATTTGCAGCTATGTTACATTTTCAAGGTTCATTGCGCACACGACCATCCCGAGTTTCCTCACTGCCAACAGACGGTTCATTGATTTATCACAGAGGTATTTGCATCAGAATAACCTTACTCAGCAATACTGTGAATGTAATGTATTAAATGAAACAGTGAAAATTCAGTAAAACAGTAGAGGAACCTTTCGAAAACAGTGGATGAGTTCGGACCGGTCGAGTCGTTACCACAGCTGAATTTATCGAGTGCAGTGGTTTTCAACCCATTTTTGGAGAGGTCGCGAGTAGATTTAATTTATCTGCGCAGCTGTATAATATTTGATTTGCACCAATTTTATCTGGAGGTCGTTGGGTTATAGTGAATTTCTATAATGGGTCGCGGTACAAAAAAGGATGAAAACCACTGATCTAGTGTATCGATCATGCACAATATACTTTATTGAACGTATGGATGGCGATTCATAACAAACTGCTGTTTGAGAATTATTTTTGAATGAATAGATCACGTGTAAAACACAGAACCTCAATCCAAATTTTCTGACTTCCAGCTTTGCAGCAATGCCGATATGAAAGCAAATTAGTTTCACAACAACAACCAAACACAATCAAATCAATGCGTTTATTGCAGAAAAAGATCAAAAGGATTTCCAAATGTCTACATGATAAACGAGATCGCCTCTTGATACCAGTTAACACAATGATGGAAATAGGTCTCTCTAAAGGTGCTATTTCAGCAGGTGTCCAGAGGTATTTTAAAGCAATGTGCTTTAGCGAACACAAGCGTTCGGCATTGCTGCGCCACAAGCCTGACATTTCAGCATGATTTAGTTGAATGTTTAATTCTACACAGCTTGCATTTTCTGTTTTCGTCGACTACTCATGACATGAAGTGCGTGAGTTAATTTTGTTGACCGGACAGTGATATTTGGCAGCACCTGCGTTCACACCAGTCAGCAGGTCGGGTTTGGCAGCGAGTCGAGCTTGAATGCGTTGTTGCAACTCGGCAGCTTTCTGGGCTTTGTCGCGTGCATCGTTCAGCAACACA
>Ga0210059_1004464_pt1 | contig 22573 bp, 8 predicted proteins | sample Ectturendosymbi2_FD_188042 | JGI IMG/M metagenome (GOLD analysis project Ga0210059, IMG submission 188042) | Ecteinascidia turbinata endosymbiont from Florida, USA - Sample 2 (SPAdes) (version 2) | ecosystem: Host-associated > Tunicates > Ascidians > Unclassified | place: Key West, Florida...
AACAAATAAATAAAATAGGGTATGTAGATTGCAAATACAGTATTAGCAAGTAGGCTAGTGAGAGGTGTTAAATTTAGACAACTCAAGTTGCATTGCCTGAACCACTTTCGGAGATAGCGCAAGTTGCCGTACGTAGCCTATAACGCTTTTTGGTTGATTTTGAAATGGTGGTTTTCAGAATGTGCCGTACGTTTTGTACTTTTAAAACGTACAATACAGGGTGGAACAAAAGTAGACGTGCTCTGGATTGCTTTATTACATTTATGGCTGAAAGTTTGGGAGGGTATTGACAAATACTGCATAGTTCCGGTAAGAAAATTATTCTACTTTCACCACAGGTCGTCAATTAGATGTTAGGTTTATTGTGCTAACAACAACAGCTGGAATGGTATGCCAAACCTCTGAACAGTGAGGCAGATGCTCAGAGTACTGAGCCAGGTGGCTTCTGACCATGTTCTTGCACAGCCTAGCATACTCTTTTCAGCTGGATGATTAAGAACCAAATTTCAAGTACCAAATTTTCTTTTTTCATGCCTGTGGTGACATGGTAGAGAAGAGAAAGTGCAAGCTACAGAAAATTTGTAAGGAGAAAGTTTTTCTCTAAAAACTTTTTCAGACAAATTTGGGAAAAATATTCTTTGCACACCCAAAGAATTTCCTGCTCCTACACCTATGAGTAAAATGATATCAAATACTTTGGACATATTTGTTGTTGGCGAAACTGGTCTGTAATTACCAGCATCACTTATGTCAACTTTATTTTTTTTGCAAATAGGTTCAAAACAGCTTTCATGCATTGTTGAAGAAATTTCCATGCGTTAAACACACGTTGAAAAGATTACTGAGGTATAAAACGCAGACCTGCTCCAGTGTAAAACGCAAACTCCAGCAAGAGTCCACTCTGAACTGCTGATCCGTGGTCATCTGTGATATATTCAACCACCAAAGAATAGTGAGCCGCACCTTTCTAGCTTTTTCTGATGGATGCGAGATTCGACAAGATAGATTTGATCCACAAAACAACTCTGCAGTAGTTTTTTTAGAAAAAAAATAACAAACCATGAATTGTAATGTCTTCCATAAAACAAAACACAAAAATGTCAAATAATGAAGGGCAGAAAAGCACACCAATTCCGGCCAAACCGTGTTGCCTCAAAATTGTATTAGACAGCTGTCAGGTCATTGCTCAACAAAAATTTTTAACCTCTCTGTGTTCATGTATCTATGCTGATTAAAGCAATAAAATAATTGCTGGTTGTACTCATTTCAATTTGAAACGAACGCGACACCGTAATGTTAATCTTGCTTTGTCAGCACTGATGCATGAACTGTTTAAAATCGGCAACCATACCTTGTTGCTAGAAACGAAAATAAGACAATTTTCCAGCCATCGTTCAACAAAAAAATGTTATACATGTGTATTCGTGTTTTCATCAGGGCCATCGCCAGCAGGGGGGCCAGTGGTGCCGGCCCCCCCATTTGAAATCGGTACCCCCATTTCATGATTGCCCCACCGGTTGCTGCATACATCCAATACTGCATTTTAAAAATGTGGCCCTCCTTTTGGATTTTGGCCCCTCCTGGCTTTTGGCCCCCCTGCTACTAAATCCTGGCGACGGGCCTGGTTTTCGTATAGATGAAAGTTACCAAAGTATTTCGGGTTGCACTCATTCCAAATTGACACGCGAAATCGAAATGGTGACCTTGATTTATCACCACTGATACGCGAAAACATGTCTAAAAGCGCAACAATTGCTCGTTGCTTCAAAAGTATGTAAAAGGTGACAAAAAAAACAGTCATCACCAAAAATCGAATAACTTCCAAAATTTTATTTAGATTGACACAAAACTTCAGCTACATTGCAATCAAAAGTGGTTTAATACTTCAATTCAGCAGCATTTTTAATACTGCCATAGCAATGAGTACCACTATAAAAATAATGTCACAAAGAATAACTTATACTGCCAAATGAAAAGCTAGTTCAAATAAAAGAAGAAAAAAGAACGCTTAACAAAGTAACACCTCAAACTTTCAAATGAAATATCAGTACAACTTCATAACATGGAACAACAGTTGCAATCATAAAACATTCACAATAAGAAAGACAAGTCAGATTTTGGATTTCTCTTTAGGCCTATAGTTTTTAATCTGCTTTCTTTGCTTTTCTAAGTATTTTTCATAGTTTCTTTCTTCAATTTTTTTAATGTACTTTTGTCCTTTCAACTGCAGATTTCGCCATTTTGGTAGTGCTATCTAAAACAATCAATGTGGTCCAACTACAGGCTCGCGGGCCGCATGTGGCCCCGCCACAGTGTTTTCAGTGGCCCTCGGAAACATTCAGAAAAATCTTCAAATCTGATATTTGTTGAAAAGTGTGTGAGGTCGTCACATTTGGATAAAGTTCATTTTCACAAGAGCAATACCCTTTCTGTGTACCATTTTGTTTTATGCATTTATTTTGTGATCAAATCAGAAGGTTTACGGTCCTCCACTAATCCCCTGACCAGATAACCTCTGTGTTTATGGGCGTTCCTTGTCATAAGGAGTACATGTGGCCCAATGAACTCAGTACCGCCAAATAAAGCTGTCTACATATCTGCTGAATGTGGCTTTCTCAAAGTTGCCCTCGAACCAAATTAATTGCTTATCCCTGTAATAGGCAATTTTTATTAGAACAAGCATTTTACTAAAAATGTAAAATACTAAAGGTGTTGGAGACTGCAAAGAGCTTCTGGAATTTAGTCACCAAAGAAAGACTTCTCAAACTGAAAGATTTCGCACTAAAATGCTCTCAATTTGGAAACACATTTATGAGGGTACATTTTCTACAATGAAGCAAGCCAAATCTAAAAACAGAAATCTAATGGCAGATGAGAGACTGGGTGATAGTCACTGAGTTGCACCACTGACACTGGTATTGATGAAGGAACGATAGTCTCAGAAAAGCTTCGACCTGAGGTTTCCTACTGATAGTGATTTGTAATAATTTGCTATCTGCTATTGTGTAATAATTTCAATGACACACTTAATGATCTTCCCTTTTTTAGTTTTAAATGCTGCAAATCTGTTGTTCATACATAATTTTTTTAGAAGTGGCCCACGAGTTGTCAGATTTTTGTAAAATGGCCCGTAGGTTAAGAGAAGTTGGACCACACTCTTCTGAAACAAACAAGCAAGCCAGCTAACTCTAAACAGAAAGATGCACAATTAAGTCAATTATATGCTAACGTAAACAAAACAGCATTAAATTGCTAAAGTGTTAATTAAAAAAATTATTGTCATATCGCTAAAAGGTGCATCAATTTTAACAAGAGGCCTCTGGCATGAACTGCTACTTCAGCAACAACCACATGTCTTCAAAGGTGGGTAGTAGGGTAATAAAGCATAGTGTAAGGGACAAATGTAGGTACGATGGGTTAACATAAAGTACAGTAAGTGAGAGAAATATATATGTATATATAGTACAGATAACCTTTTAAATCCATTTTTCTCTACTCAACACCATCACAGACACCAATATTTGTAAAAAGAAACTAGCTTGTCCTTTACACAAATGAATAACTTTGTGTTTCATTTCTAGAACATTATTTTTAACAAAACATATTGTGGGGACATGCTGTGACTAACGGGACAAAATCTTTTTCGTTATAAACAAAGAAAATATCTGGTTTAAATACAAAGTACACACTAAATTATTAATTAATCTGAGGAATTGTGTAGAAAGCCTTTCTGGGTTTTACAGGAAAAAACTTTTAACAAAAAATGTGACTAACGGGACATCTCTTTTAATTTTGTTCAGATGCTAAAATTCCCAGTGATGAAACTTTTTACAAGTAATTTTACTATGGAAATTATTACTTTACCAATGCTTCTAATGAAAAAATTACTTGACCAGAGAAACAAACAATTTCAGCTCATTTTAATGCACCCAAAAACACATCTGCAAATTTAAACAATTTTTTTTCGTGTTAGGTACATGTGTTTGCATTTAAAAAAATATACGTTTTTGGCATCTGTTGTTTTTGTAAACAGTGTTTTCATAAAGACTGATGTATGAAAAGTTATTTAACACTTTGTTTGCTTCAATTTTTTGGTTTTACTTTTTTCAACCCTGGAGTACCTTCATCATGGAATTGCCCCCTGATTTCAAAACAAAGTCAACAAACATGACATTTATGGTTGGTGTTTCGGAATTAGCTCAAGCATAGTTTGCTTCACAATAATATTGAACAGTATTGCTCTTATACTGTTTGTTCAGATAAAGTTGGAAGACCTCAAAGTTATGCATATATATAATTTATCTTCTTCCACTTGTGTGAGCATAAAACAGACAAACTGTAATTAAACAACAGTTGCTGCAGATGTCAAATTTTCAAAAAATTTGTTTTTTGTGACCAGGAGGTAAAGTTCTACAAACTTGCCAGACTTTATCTAAATCTGCGAGAGTGGGTTGCATTCTGGATTGAACGTGAAATGGAGTGAGTGACTGAAATATGACCATTATCCACTGCAGTTGCCACTACTTCAGCAGTAAATTCTGGCGGGGCATAAGTTAGAAAGTTTCCATTGAATGTACAGTTAGCTTCTTTGTGTTCAGCTAAAGGCAAAATTGCTCCAGCAGCGCTTTTGACTTGTGAGGTAAAATGGACACTGCCAATTGTTTTTAGTAATTTAATTTGTTGTTTTTATACTTTTTTGGGGGAAAAAACATGCACATGCACGAAGTTGAGACAGTTGTATAGTGTGTTTTTAGAAAATTTTTGTGTGTTTGCCTCCAAGATTTGTTTATTGTACATTGGTATTTTCATAATCTTCCTTTGGTTTTAATGACAGTAGAGATGGTCTAACAAAAGAGGATCTTAAACTTACTTTGTGACTTTTGTTAGATCCAGATCAGTCTTAACAACAGTCTTATTTAAGCAGCTAATTCTGAACACTGCGATCTTCTTGATCAGCTATGAGTAGGCTTTTGGAAACAAGCAAGGAGATGCTGAAGAAGGATCATTTGGAATTGAATTCAAATTACTGCAATGCTTCACAAATGAAACAAACACAATCTGTGTCATCAAGCTGCTTGATTCCAGACATAGGCAAAATGAATGATCAGGAATGCTGTTTAAAAGTAGAAAGAGTTATTGAACGTCTTGTGCAAGGAATGTTAGAACAAATACACATGCAAAATCAGAAGTTAGTATTGAGTGTAGAACCATCTTACAAGCCTCGTAGTAGTGCAGAAGACATGCCAGGAAATTCAGACCAAACTGTGCATTTGCATAAAAGCACTGTTTCTCAGATTTACGCTGTGAATGTAGATAAATCAGCAATATCTCTATTTGAACCTACTGTAGATAAAAAAAATTGGTTGCATTTGCCAGAGATTGATATGTTCAGCTGTATAAGCAATACTAAGATTAACTGTACTTTTGATGATGAAAGCAGCAGAATAATTAAAAATGTGAATGATGATGCAAGCTCATCTACATGTTGTAAAACTATTTCAAATGTTACTGCAGCACTATTGAGGAAACCTTGCAGGAGACATGCCGTCTATGCTGTAGCTAACTTGGAAGAAGAACATGCATCAAAGTTGCCAAGTAAAGTACCAAGTGCTTTCAACATAATTGATGAACTGTGTGACGATTCTGAAACCAAGAAACATATTACATATTTATGCAATAAAGACATCTTCAGTAAAACTAGCATTGAAGCTCTTTTATGTAAAAAAGAAGTCTGTGTAAAGCAATCATACACAAATTCGCATACTGTAAAGTTCAGTTCAAAACTTCCTTTTAATTTCATGTTGGAGGGCTCTTCTTGTGGTTGCTGCTTAAAGGAGGGCAGTGCTTCAACATCATCCAGCCATTCTGACCAAGGGCAAGTAATGGGTAGGAAGTGTAACAGTTTGAATTCTGATGTAAAAGTTGGTATTCTTCAAGGATCTAATTACTCAAGTTGTGAAGAGATGAAAGATGTCTCTTTAATTCCATGCAATATTGGCTATGAGAATGTTAGTTATAACCATGAAGAATCATTAAATTTGTGTTCTGAACACAATGTTTCAATCACACATTGCTCAGGTGCCAACTTAAACTGCAACAGTCTCAAATCTAATCTTATTGTTCTACGTGACATCCATGGAGAAAATGTCTTGATGCCACAATTTTCACTAGCAAAAGACCACACCTTCAGCCCAGGCAGAGATATGTTTAAAGAAACTATTTCCTTAAATGGTAAAATAGAAGCAGTGTTCTCTATGCTTTCAGTGAATTTAACTTCGGGCCAGTTAATATCAAGGTTAGTGTGGTTTGCATGAATGATCTTTGTCCAAAGTATGTAGTGTTTGTATGCTAAACCTATTGATATTTAGGTCTGTTGCTTCATTTTTTTTAATTGTTTGAAATGGATCACAACCAATACACTGAATGTGTTTTATTTGTTGTTAGCTATGCCTTCAGAGGTAATTACTACCGTATATACCCATGAATAAGTCGCACCGGTGGATAGGTTGCACCCCTAGTTTGTGACTGTCAAAGTGGGTATTTGTGGTTAACCCGTGTATAGGTCGCACCCCTAGTTTGTGATTGTCAAAGTAGGTATTTGTGGTTGATCTCTGTATAGATGACAGTGAAGCAGAACAGCTAAAATATAGATAGGTTATTGGCTCCTTTTTCAGCGTGATAAATGAGGGGAGTGAAGAGAAGAACAGTGATGAATATATTTGGTGTTAGCATGCAACCGGTACTGGAAATAATAACATTTTAATTTCAAATTAATCAGATCAGCGAGACAATCAAATCTTTTTGTGAACCAGATTTGATTTGGACTGATTCTATGGACATCCGTTAACAAGAGGACTGGTGTTTGTATTTACGTCAAGTGTATAGGTCGCACCTAAGTTTTTGGCTCAATTTTGTGGTAAAAAAGTGTGACCTACACGTGAGTATATACGGTATACTATGAAATTTAAAGAAAGCTGTTTGCTCACAACTTTGCAGTAAACTTCAATAAAAGGTTTAGCATCAAATTCATACATCTGTGCTGAAAATTCCATGGCAGTGACAAATATTGGGATAAATATAGGGGAGGCAATATTACTGATTTTACTGCATCCTAACACATCGGGAGCCCTTGTACAATATACTCATACTTTGAAATCCTGTGTGGGCCACATTTTTCATGTCACTTTGCACCTCCATAACTTGCCAACAGATTGAGTTAGAGAGCTGTTCAAACCTCAAAGATGCCACAAGTCTTCTAGTTGAGATTTAAAAAAATTGGACAGGTTTAGATTTTAAGTTTTTGTGGATGATGTCATAAGCGCTTGGGGCACAGGGCCCAATGATCCTGGCCAAAAATGCTTAAACCTACCCACTTATGATGTCACCCACAAAAAAAACAAATCCAAAACTTTACAAATTTTTTAAATCCAAACCACAATACTTTCCGCATCTTTACAGCATTTGAACAGCTCTCCAGCTCAATCAGCTAGCAAATTATGGTGGTGCAAAGTGACCCCAAAGAAGTGTCTCACACCACGCAGGTTTTAAGGCTAAATCCAACTGGCTCCTTACATGTTAACTGAAGAAATGAGAAAGAAAATCTGCCATGTACCAAATATTGGCAGATAATAAACATGCCCTTTGCAAATATATATGTTTGTGGTTAACAAACTATTTTTTATTTAACAACATGAAGCATTGAATAAGAATAGAAATATGCTTTAGGTGTCTACAGTTCTTGAGAAATCAATTCTTAATGTAATGAATATTGGTCATTCTTGTAGGTTTGCAACTTCCATTGTGTGGTGTGTATTGTATAAACCAGTGTTTCCCAAACTGTGTGCCGCGGCACACTGGTGTGCCACTAAGGAGGCTGAAGTGTGTCGAGAAAGTTTTATGTTTTGACAAAACCTTATGCTGCAAATCTTGTGAAAAGTAGGTTTTCGATTTCATAAGGTATGTGTGCCGCAGCCAAATTCAGAATGTATTAGTGTGCCGTAACATAAAAAAGTTTGAAAAGCGCTGGTATAAACTATTGATAAAATTTGGTAGAATAACTAAACTTTGCTTACAAGTAGCAGGAATACTTTATACTGTTCATTTAAAAAAGCAAATATAAGTAAAATATCACCCTGCTGAGTAATCTCATTTTTGCCAATCACTTTTCACATAGCACCTATAGTTGTAGAGGAATTTCTGACATGCTAAAATGCCATGTGCGAGGTAAGGATGTGCATTATGGAACATTTAGAGGTTCTGGAATATTCCGGAATCTTTATTTCAAATCCAGAATATTGAATCCTATCCCAAACTAACTTCTTAGCAGCATAATGAGCTGACCGCACATAGGTTTAGATCACCGATAAGGGATCCCGTGACCTGTTAATTAGCTTGTTACGTCACTACGCAGTGCCGTGAGCTTTTTAAGTCTTTCTTTCTCTTACACAGGAGCGCAAAGAGTGCCACTGCAAAATTTAGTGAAATTATTTGTTTTGCCAAATTTGCAATTTTTCTCATTTGTTCAAGTACAATTAATTTGAATCTAAATATTCGAAAAAACTTTGGATTTTAATGCGAATGCAGAAGGATTCAAATCCTTTGGATTTGATATTCTATTATATGCATCCCTAGTGTCAAAATGCCAATGCATGTTAGTTTAAATTCTAATCAGACAGCTGTCTCCAATGTTGTTCAACTGTACATTGAAGGTTGTTATACAGCAGGGGTGTCAAACGTACGGCCCGCGGGCCAAAACCGGCCCGTTGCATGGTTGAATCCGGCCTGCGGGATGATTTTGTAAAGTAAAATCTTCTTTGTTTGCTTTAGAAGTTCATGCAGTTATACTTCCACAACTGGTGACTAGTTTTCAATTACTTGAAACCTGAACGCACTTGCTTACATTTTATTGTTTTTCTCATGTAAAAATTTCCCGTTTTCTGCATATTATCTTTTGCATGTTCACACCAGTTTGAACTTTCAAACAGGTATGAATATGCAAAAGTTCAACTACTGTTGGTAAAGTTTAACACGAGAACTCCAGGGAAAAATATACCTTGAGTTCCAGCAATGTCGATTTCGAAACCTTCAGAGTTCTATGTACAACTCTAAATGAAATTTGCTACGTAAAGTTTGAGATGTCTAAGTCGAGATGCTGTGCTAAAGCAATGTTTTTAAATTTACGTGATGAAATTGAAAACTTACGAAGAAAAAGGCAAGCCCGTTTTAGAATTTCAATCTTCAGAATGGATGCAAGACCTTGACTTTCTGGTGGATAGTACACAGCACTTGAATAATCTGAACAAAATGTTGCAAGGCCGCAAAAGACTTGTCACACAGTATTACGACATCATACCATATGTGCATTCAAGTTGAAGTTGTCCTTGTGGGAGACACGACACAACTTTCTAGTGATGATACTGCTAATTTCCTTTGTGTAAAAAGTGTGCATGCCATGGGACTGAACAGTGACTTGAGTCAATACAAAGATAAGATAATAGAGTTATTGCTGGAGTTCAAGCAACGATTTCAGATTTTTGGCAAACTTAAGATGGACTTGAAGTCTTTTGCTCACCATTCACAGTAAACTCCTCTGTTGACTTGCAACTTCAAATATAATTGACTTGCAGTGTGATTCAGATTTCAAGACCAAGTTTGCCTTGGCGAGCTTGGACACATTCTATCAGTATCTTTTTCCCAGGCTACCCAAAGTGGCATCCCTTGCTACAAAAGTTTTGTGCATGTTTGGGACGACATATCTTTGTGAACAAGTGTTTTCTGTGATGAACATCAATAAAACAAAGCTGCGCTCAAGGCTCACACATGCTAACTGAAATGGCATCCTGAAAGTGGCTGCTACACTGGATTTGACACCTGATATTGATGCACTAGGAAAAGCTAGAAGGTGCCAAGTTTCAGGCGTAGGCCTAAATCGCTAATGTATATAATGTGAACTGCTTCTTTGCGCCCTGAAATATAGTTCTGCAGCAATGAGTGGTTACTGTGGAAATATTTCAAGGCACTGAACGCTTGCAACAGTGAGTGAATGTAATGTTAGTCAGCAGCTTCATCACAAACATGTTTCGTTTGATGGAACCATACTGTTCGTACATTGTCACAAGCAGTGACGTAACTAGAGGTTTGAAGGCGCAAAGCTTAGCTGAAGGGGGCCCATCGTTCACCATAAGGGGCCCACTAGCTAAAACTCAGAAAAAAGTTAAGAAATGATAATGAATCTCTGGATATCATGGATGTCTATACTAGCTAATAAAAACAAAGCACGCCGAAAAATGCTAAAAACAACAACCCAAACAATATTAAATATCAACTAAAGAAGGCCCAGTTTTTACATTTAGCTTGCCAGGGGGGGCGGCTCACCCTGTTGCTCCCCTGTCAGTTACACCACTAGCCACAGGCTGTATGTTTTGCGTAAAAATGTATGTATTTCCAAGGTAGAAGGAACATTCAAGTTTCCACTAGTTTGCACAGTGTGGTGCCAGTTCGGGTGTTTTGGATTACTGCACTTAGCTGTAGACGACTAGAGGTGTTCGAAACGGAAATTTGACCGAAACCATTTCGGTTGTTCCGAAATAGGCTATTTCATTTCGGTTGATTATTTAGACATGTTTTCGTTTCGGTTGGTTTCAAAGTCATTGTTGTAAAATTGAAGACTTTTCTCAGGAAACGTCATGTTGTTGCAGACATTCGTAAAGGTTGCTCCTTAAATGTGCTAGTAATTATTTTCAGATAAGCTTGTAATTTTTGCATTAAAGTCAAGAAAACAGCTGGAAACTTATCAGTGGTGTACGCAGAAAATTTTCATGGGGTAGGGTTTCATTGAGTGGCACATGGTGGTCATTTGTATTTGGAGTGCGCTGTTTGTGATGTTACAATTTGGCGTTGTATTCCTGTTTCCAAACCAACGTTTTGATGAAGTTTGTTGACACAATATGCATATTCTTCTACATGCACTCTCCTTATTTCATATGCCATTGCACTGAATATAAACTATTAGTGCTCCAAGTTAGGATATCAGTAGAAAAGACACTCATCACTTTGACACAGCAGTTCATACGTGCAAAAATATCATACTGTGTGTGAAAGCATGGGAGTAAAACACACTCATCACTATGTCAGAGCAATTTACTACTGCAAAATGATGCTGTGCTAATGTCTCGTCGCATACGAGCAGTAAAGCATGCGTGCACGGTTGGACTGGCTGGCGCACACCCCGGTTTGCAAGATCCATCTTGCTAAACTACACAAGAATTGAGAATGTGCATAAAGTACGCAAGTAAACATTTTATTTTTTGTATAGAAGTCCAGCAAACTTTTAGTTTTCCTTTTTCCTTGCTGAAGTACTGTCAAATGCCTGAATGCTTCTATGTTAAGAACTACTGTTTTCGAACTCGTGCAACAGTTCCATCATGCTGCAGAAATTGGTATAACGTAGGCAGTGTGGTCGCGGTCAGCGCATGCGCTGGTCTACCATAGCAGACAAAATAAAGACAATTGTTTTGGATAAACTGAACTATTGCAGAACACAATCTTAAACATGTGTAATGAACGAAAGGTCTGCAAAAAGTGGTGAGATGGTCTCTGGATGCAGACGATAACCCAGATTCCCACCAAAACCTAATTATTACTTTTTGGCCCATTTACAATGTTCCTTAAATTGCATACAGATTCATTCCATGGTATTTGCATTAAGGTGACAAATTAACAAGCAAAAAGTATGCGAAAACAATTAATCTCCTTTGTGCAGGTAATGAAGTTTTTTGTAACATATCAAACTCAAGGGGGGGTTAACCCCAAAACACCCTTGCGTACGCCCTTGGGATAAAAGGTTTGTAAAAAGTGGTGAGATGGTTTCTGGACGCAGAAGATAACCCAGATTCCTGCCAAAACCTAATTATTACTTTGTGGCTCATTTACGAGGTTCCTTGAAATTTGCATGCAACATCATTCCATAATACTTGCAATTAAGTCCACAAATCAACAAGCAAAAATTATGTGAAAACAATCAATCTCCTTGGCATAGGTAATGAAGTATGGCAAAATATGAAACTCAAGGGGGTTTTAACCCAAAAACCCCCTTTCCATACGCCCTTGGCTGTGATTACTTATAACTAGGGTGTTATGCAATGATTACATTGGTCCGGCCTGCTTGAGATTAAATATGCTTGAAGTGGCCCCAGAACGGAAACAAGTTTGACACCCCTGTTATATAGTAAATGCCTTTTCTAAGATTTTTTTTTTAAGATAAAAAGATTTTACTGTGGACAAACTCTGATTAACACCACTTTTAAACTAAGTGTAACTGAGTCAAGTACTTTCAGCCGCTGTAGCTAGCTGATGCCATACTTTTGAGTAACTTAATTTTCTGCTAGCAACAGTGAGCGGTTATTGCCTTAAGAAAAAATATTATTTGTTCTAAAAACTACTTTGCACTAAGTAAACTTATTATTGGTCTCATACTGGCTTTGGTATTTCAATTTATGAAAGGTCTGTTAGATTTTTACTCCATAGTGTAAAACCAACTCAATGAATCGACATGTTTACATTATAAAATAATATGCCGTGTTATTTGCTCTAATGTGTAAATAGATTGTTTATGCCAAAGTGCAACTGTGACAGTATATATGTCATGTGATGCTATGATGGCAGTCTAACCCTGTATTTTTTTAAGTGACAAGACAGCCTCAAAAGAGAGATGTAGAGCCATTAATTGGAAACCATGGAGTTGGAGCAGTATCAGCAAAGGTATCATATGCAGTCCTTGTAATAGCAGTGGTACAAGAATAGAGCTTGACCAATATAACTTTTGGGCCAACACCAACATATTTGTCATTGTCAAGAATTCATGCCAGACACTGGTGTGTCTGCATTATTCTAATAACATTTAAGACATTTCAAGTCATATTAAACCAAGTCACAAGAATATGGGAATAGCTCAAAATTGAAGAAATGTATAGACATATTTCCATTTTTGATGCATAGTGTACTGCACAAGCATTTCTGTATGTTGATGTTCGTTTAACTGATATGATATGCACTTATTGTCTGGGACAAACAAGTAAATAAATGTAAAAATAAACGACTTCGCGATGTAGACCTGTGATCTTATCAACTGACTTCAGCTACAACATTGGTAGCACTTAGATTTTGAACAAAACAAACATACCTGCTTTGCCACATTTTTAATTTCATTCATTGACAAAGATTAAGCTTGTTTTGCAATTGTGTGTGCAAGTTGTGCTATCTTTGCTTTTGGCTATTGTTTTAAATGACTTTAAACTCAATGAAGTGCTGAAATATAACACTGGTATTTAAATCTGCACAGTAGTTTGTATTAGGGTATGTAGAAGTTCATTGTCCATTGTATCAGGCATGTGGTTAAAATCGTAACCTCCGAAATGTGGTTCGTAGTTGAAAGTTTGAAACTGAGACTTTGTCAAAAAAGCCAAGGCGCGCATGTTTAAGATTGAGATGTGATTCCTGAAATTTTGTCAGTTGCGCTGCAAATTTGTGAATTTTTCAAAAAAAATATCACGAACACTTCCAGCTGCATGTTGGCCACCTTTTTTGGTTTTTCATTTCCCAAAGATAACGACAGACAGTGAACAAGTTAAATTGCAGAAGCTATATCAATAAAGCATTTGAGTCTTAAGACATCAGGTTCAAGACAGAGACTCACAAGAATAGGTCTCAAGACCCGTCTGGAGGCTCAGACCAAGTTTCAAGGCTCCATCGCTATGTATTCCCAATTCTTTCCACAAATATATTAAGCAGTTGAAATTATATTTAACTCATAATGCAAGGAAAGTGGTTTGGCTTTAAAACAATATTGGGAAACATTTGCATCAACGAAGTTACCGGTACTATTTTTATGTTAAGTTTCCACTAAACATTAAATAAAGAGTTTTGAAATCTGTCACTTGTACATGTCTCAGAAATAAGTGCAATGTTTATTCTTCTGCTTATGAGCTTAACTTTGTTTTGTTTTATTAATATACTATGTCGATTCCCAAGGTATCACTAATAATATTTCGAACAAGGATGACTTATCGCTGTCCACAAATGCTACAAGGTTTTTGAAATAAGCCAATGTCGTCAAAGATCCAACCCCACACAGTACTCACTCAGCAATCTCATGTTGAATGAACGCTGATGTTCTTGAATGAAACACTTCATGATGATGTAATTTTCTTTTTGATGGAGCAATAAAGTCTTCAGTGTTGCCATGTTTATCTTAACAGTTATCACCATGTCTGTAACCAGCTTGGGTCACCAGGGGTGGCGAAGAGTTTTCTGAGAGGGGCCCAATTTTTTAAAACCATGTTAAATGTTTTTCAACTATCCCCAACATATGTTTTCAGGGGGTCAAAATATTTTCGAGGCACCTCCCTGGTTACGGCCCTGGCTATCACCGCCAGTTAGCTGAACTGTTTCAACAACTAATTCCTTTTTTTATCAGCCTTCTCTTGGAATTTCTTTCCTTTCAGTCAATGCTCGTTCTTGCGTGTCGCCTCCAAATAACTGAGCTTACGCTTCAAACCGCAAGTAAAATTTGCAACTGTCGTTATAAACCAATAAAGTATTGCAATAGGCGAAGTGACGTTATAGTCAATCTAGAATGCATGTAAAAGATAGGAATGCCACTGGGACTGACAAAAAAGTGTCATTGTAGTCAAACTGTCATTATAGCTGAAGTCGTTGTAGGCGAATTCTATTGTAGTAGCTATAGTAGTGCATTACCCTATTGCCATGTTTTCTATATTTTCATGACTAATGTGGACCCAGTAGAGATTATCCAAATTTGACAATATTTTACAGAAAGTGTTTTTACAAGAGGCAGAACATTTCTGATATATGGCCAAGTCAGTTTTTTAATATAGGGGGTTTGATGCACCCTACCACACAATTCCTATGGAATTGGTAATACTGCTGTTTGCTGTGCTCATTATGAAAGAATAACTTTGTTTAAAAAATATTCAGCTGCTCCTGTGCAAAATGGGGATAGCAGTGGATTTGACTACAATGAGAAAAAAGACAGATTGACTGAGCAGGAAGTTCCGGAAATTCCGCTCACTGATCACACTGAAGCATTTCCTGTCGTTACCAGCAACCATCACTTTAGAAACATGTGCCTTAGCACTGTTGGAAGATGCTGTCCTGATATGAACTTGTGCCGCTCAGATAAATGGATAAGGGAGGGAGATGCTGATGATGATCAGTTAAGTGGTGAAGATTCTATGCAAACAAAACATTGTGAAGAAATTTGTGATGTGCCAAATTCCTGCCACCAGTCTTTTGGTACAACTCGTTGTGATAACCCTCATGAATTGAATGCCACACCGGTACTTAGTATGGAATCTGACTGGGTTAACTGCTTCAAGCCAGATAAGTTTGAGTGCCGTACGGAAACAGATGTTGCTAATTCATTTGCGAAGAACCACCAGTGGAACTCAGCAAATGCCTTTGATAGTGATGTTATGAGTAAATATTCCTCTGATCATTTCAACTTGGAGGTTACGTCAAAAGATGTTGACCAGGAAGTTCCATCTGACACAGTTGACTTTTCACAGTCAAATGCGTTGTTCAACTTGTACCCTGAAAACGAAGATGTAAATACCATTAATTCTAGTTCCTCTTCTTGTGGTTCGTTGACTGAATTGAACGAAAGTGCTTCTGGCAAGTAAGTCACCCTTACATTCTGACTGATGTGTGCGCTTATTCAACTATTACTTCAGACATTCGTGTATCTGCTTCATTTCCGACTGTCATCTGCGCATTGAATTCATTAGTCACACTAGGCAGTCATTTTATTACGACTGCGAAGACTTTTATCTTCACTTCGAGCTATGATAAAATGTTGTTCCTCGTTTCTAAAATCAATAGGCTTGTAGCGAAGGTGGAATAAAACGTACTGCCACAATGCTTTGTTAATATTTCCACATGTTTTTGATCAGCGGATCGCATAAATTGAACTTTGTGGAACTTTTTTTCAGTCATAGACCGATTTTTTTAAATGACCGAAAAAATTTAAATCAGTTCGGTCATAATGTCCGAAAAGGTAGGCTAGTGCATACTGTACGGCGAGTTTCATTACGAGACGAATGGTCCAAATGTCTCGGCGAAACAAAACTCCATTTGTGAAAAATGCTGTCTGGCAGTATGCTAACGATAACGATGGTAAAATTTGTTAGGCTAATGTCAAACTTTCAAGGCCATGATTTACCATTGTAACGTAAGCAACTTCATGAAAATAAGTAGTGAAATAAAAAAATATTTCTGAAACGCATTACGCATTCATACTTCTAAATGTTTTGTACATAGTTCATGTTTAATTGTGCTTCAACTTGACATGTGCTTCCTTTCTCCTGTTGGCTAAAGTTATAATCCTATAGTGTCAGTTACGGCGAATTTATTTGGTCTTGCTTTGAAAAACGTGACCATGGCATCATGTTTTATTGCCGAACACGTTGACTCTCATCGATTTCATTGCTGGGCATTTGAAAAACGAGTTGACACGTTTTGCAACACAAAAGTTGCCTTGCGTGCTAATGAAAACATATATCGAATTTTTGGATATTTTTCTGTGTTGTAAGCGTAGTGATTGAATGATGCTATCCACACTTAAATGCCTATTTTCGACATCGTCTTGCTTAGTCCCTGTCATGTGACTGTCAAATAGTGAATTTCTTGAAACGAATCCTGTCAGTGACACCTTTGTTAAAACTTGTTTGTATGCGATAAAAGAGGTCTTAATATTTTTCACGGAGTTCCGGTTGTTATGCCGATACATTTTTGTTGTTTTGGCCCTGTCCACAGGCAATCAAAATATTCATGCCGTTTACTTTCCACAATGAGAAAAAAGGTTTTCATTCGAATGCTCAACAAAGTGTTGCACACTTGCAGGGGTGCTGTATATATAGTTCTTTGATTCTGGGGCTTCGAATTGCACTCGATAAAAAATTGTGGTTTGAAGCCTCATCGAGACAAACATGGAACGTTTGTTTGGGGCCACGAAAACTTCATATTGTAAACGTCGTAACGAGACCCTGTTTACTACGCAATTTGCGGTCACTCTGGGTGTATTGGCAAACATTGTTGCGATCGGAAAACCCGAGCGGCAAGTGCGAAAAGCATCACACTGTGGCAGCAAGCACAATAGAGATCACTCTAGTATTGCAGGTTCGCGCCACATATATATATCGGTGTTATTCTTTGCGCACATCTCGTTCGTGGTGAATCATACATTCAACGCCACCTAACCGTGAGGTTGCAACAATATCAAGGTTGTGATAATGCGTTGTGACAGGTGGATTGAACCTAAGGATGTATTGGAAGGGAAACCGTGGCTTTGTTCTACAACACGTAAGTTAAGCGTTTATGTGCCTGAATCAAAGCGTTTATAATATTGTCACTGTTATATTTCTGACGGTACGTTGTTTATTATGGGCTTAGTGTTCCGAAATGGTGCTTCCTGCATTCGCATTTTAGTAGTTTCATCATCTTGATGTTTAACGCTTTCTCTTTCATGTTAAAACTTTTCCAGCTATTTAGCGTGGCAGGATTTTGAGTCACCCTGCCATGGTCGTGGGACATTCTGCTGAATAACGCTTTTTCCGAATACCACTCCCTCCACAAAATTTATTGCAGACTTTTGATAAGACAACCCGGGCCACAACCAAGCTGGCGAAACTTAGTATAGAGGTTGCAACTCTTGTCGCACGCATTGGAGTGAAAATTACAAACTTAGTAAAGCATTATGTTGGGTGACATTTTCAGACTCGTCACTATTAGTACTGGCCAAATATGCATTGTTCCCAGCTACAGTGACACAGTTCTACAAAGGCCAGGAATACTACGTTGAAAGTAAAGTGCGCACCTCACAAGTTCAACAAAATGAAGAGTAATTTTCCATGTTGCACTGGGTAAAGAAAACAAATTTAGACTGGTCTAAGCAAGAACGCTTGAATTGTGACGGTAAACTTGTTTTCAGAAAAACAACGAACTTTGTAAATGCACGACAGATGTAGATATGGGCGCAATTCAAAAATAGTCACAGATAGCTTTCCTCCAGATCCCAATCTGATGGAATCTTAACGCCAATAAGGGGTGTCATCATACCAAATTTAATATCGAATATACATCGCATAGCCCTTTTACCGCTTAAAACGCTTCACTGGTTGTGCACCTGCATCGTGGCACAACTTCATGCTCATCAAAAAAATTTGCTCAGTATAAAAGTATCTTCGAGGGAACACTGGTCGCGGCCCGAAAGTGGGTCGCCGTTTGATTTTTTGCAATCCACCGTAGTATTATTATTCATTTGCGCAGAAATATCATGCGGTCATTGATACTGAGTGCGCTATTGCATAGCATCATTGATAACGCGAGAGTTGTAGCTGCCAATTGCTACTATAACTACTATCATTGTGACATGCAATGCTTGCACGCAGTGGTGGAATTCAAACTGTTTAAGAACAGGTTCTCTCACTTCAGGACTCACAAACAACAGGTTCTCTCATTATCACAGTCTCCAGAGGCAAACCATGACAACAACCGGTTCTCGGGATTAAAGAAATTCCAAGAACAGGTTCTGGCGAACCGGTCGAATCCCATCACTGCGTGCATGTGTTATTCTTGGCCAGCAGCGTAGTAACAAACTGGCAAAATTTTGCGATCCAAGGTTTCGACCTTGAAATAAAATATTTGGACCACAAATTTGAAAGGTGGTTTGGTAAGGTAGGTCGCCGAAGGTACACTATGTTTTTCTTTTAGGCATAGTGTTTGGTTGGGTCTTTGCAATGAACGACTGAGAAGCACTGTCATAAACGCATACATACGTTAGCCTTGTAAAAGGAATGAACGTAACTTACGATTGCGGTATTACATAACATGTTAAGCAGATCTAGTTAAAGCGGCATGTACGTCCTGTTAAAATCGCTTGATTTTAACACACTGGTCTTTTTTGGGAAAGATCTGTGTCTCTTGCATTCTAACTGCGTTCACAGCTCATGCTCAGGGGTTCCGCGGAGCTTGAAAACGGTGGATCCACGTTTTTCTAGACATTGGTAAATGATTGTTGTTTAAATATTTCTAGTAGAATCATTAGATGTTATTCTCTAGGCGACAAAAGTGCCTAAGATAGTTTGGAGTACCATATTTATTCGATTGTAAGCCGCGGCTTATGAAGCTTTTTTTCCACCATTTCATGCGGCTTATATTCAAGGGCGACTTACTTTTTTTTATTTCTTTACCTTATCGAAAGGTATAGATGACGCTCAGTCTTCCCTTGGCTACGTTTTGTGTACCAAACTCTCTTTTCATATTCTATTCTCTTCAGCATCACATGCGCATCCGTCACAGCAGGGATTATGATGAACAGAAGGCAGTTGCAATGGTGTAAGCATCATTACCAGGGTTACCAATTAAACGCGAAACGTGTTAGTACGCGAATGTATCTCAGAGGCTTAGGTAACCTTTGTTCAAGTGCGGCTTACATTAATTTTTAAACACCATTTTGTGCGGCTTGTAATCAAGGGCGGCTGACAATCGATAAATACGGCGTATTGACTGATATGGATGCACCACTACTTAAGCACATAATTCTTGAATAGAATTGTTGACCACAGGCTTGCATCGTTAAACATGATTAATAGAATCAGATTTATTACGCGATTTTGTCGCACCAAGCAAAATTCTGTAGGGCTAATCAATGCGGTGAGAAAGATGACCTTGAATAAGGGAAAAAAATGCCACCGGTTTTTTTCGAAATATACACCGAAGGGCACACCAAACCGTGATCGTCTAAAATGAGATGTGAAGGTCGGCTAGCATTTTAAAAGTCAACTAAAACTGGGCACAAAAAGTAATAAATCCGCATCGAAACGCGCTTATCCTGCGGCCTGACGTAAGATCACAATGTGTAGTTGTGTAAATCGGTTGTTACAGTACGTTTGCCGTGTTTGAAAAATGCACTTCAACTTGGGGCGACTAACGATTGATTTTGCGACCAAAACTTGTGATTTCAAGCTTTGAAGATAGCCATAACCGAAAATTGCGTATAACAAAAGCTTAAACGGTTTCGAAATCTGGAGCAGTCATGAAAAGCGGTGTGTGTTGCACAACTAAGAAATCTTACAATTCCTTCTACTCGTGAGGATCAGAAGCATCGTTTGGTCCATGCCTGCACTGGTCAACTTTAGCTACAATTCACATCTAGAGCATGACATGAATTTACAATGCAGACATTCCTTCGTCATGTGCTAGTGACGCAAACAGTATGCTTAATTGCATGTCTAAGATCATTGCGTTTTCGATCTTATTCCACAGGTGTGGAGCGATTGGAGCGGCTTATGCCTCTGCAAACTTGTCGACGTCGACGAAGGCTTGGACTCTCCCGAAAGCAAAAAGTTCCACCGCTTCATCCTCGCCCGCATCCCTACGCTTTGTCAAGTGGCAGTTAACCAGCGTGCTTCGTTATTACTACGTTGTTTTCTTATTTGACATTTTATCTGAATCGTTTTGTGTTTATAGACGCATGTATCTAAGTGTTTATTGTTATTTTTTCTCTTGATTTGTGTTCTTCGAAAAAAAACTTTTTCTTTTTGTCGCCATTTGGGTTCGTTTTTTTTTTTAATAAAAGTCTAATCGACTGAGGATAACGTGGAGTTCTTATGTATAGGTTTCTCCCAAGCAGTCGCGTCGCCACGGGAGGGTTTTGGTGGGTAAGACCTCCGAAACAAATTTCTAAGCCCTCAAATTGATGTATGAAACACTGAATCAGTGGAGTTTTTGTCAATTTTTTTAAATGTCAAGCCCTATATTGAAGACATTCTGGCGACGGTTGTGCTCCCAAGAGCGGACGTCTGGGACAAATCAACGTTGGCGTCGGCAGACTTTTTTCGCTGAGAACAGAGGCGCAGCCAGAATGAGGCCGAAGGGGCCATGGCCCCCCTCCCGATAAAACTTTTAAGATTTTTCGCTGGTGTTATATATCAATCTCAACTGTTCGAAAACAAACGGAAGGAACAGTCGCACTCATGTAGTGCCGTGTTCTCTCACTGACCTAGGTTTAACGTGACTTTGCGATTGGATGCAAAACTATACGACTAAGTATGCAACTTTGTTAGCAAAGTTGCCAATTAATGCGGACACCACGAGTTGAGGTCTAGCCTGAATGAAATGCAAGGCCGCAGCTTTCTTGCAAAGGAGTACAAATTCAGATTAGACATTTTTGAGAGGATTATTTGCATGAATTACTGCCGAACCACATAGAAACATATTTGGTCAAGACGTGATCAACCCCAAGCGCACCACGCAATTGACTGTTATGCAACAACGCAATGTTTCTCACAGCACGGTTGGCATTGTGGCTAGTGGGTATGCGAAGCGAGGTAGAAGGGACTCAATTTTTAAATGTACAGCAAGTCACTGTCAGCGCAGCACACAAACTTTGTTAATATCACATTTCTTACAGTTTCAGAGAACAAATATAAAAAATTATTAGCAGGTGTTGAGTTCGCGTTGCATCCTCAACATGAAACGTCTTGTGACTCTGAAATACAAACAAGGAAAGACTTCAAAAACAAGTTCAGAAACCAACTTGGAAGTTCGCCGACAACCTCTTTAAATAGTGAAGGCAAAGAAGAAACATTAGAATGTCTAAAGTCATAACTAAACCCAAGAAGAATGAAGACGGACACTGGATTTGCAAACACTTGGTTTACAAGAACGTTGTATTGTGTATTTATTTGAACTATCGTATATTTACATTCCACATGTAATCGCAAGTCATACCTAGAAAGAGAGTAAGCCAAAATAGTGTAGAAACCACTTACACCAACATCCGACACAAAACAATCAGTAGCATTTCCGATTTGAACGGATAAGAGCTGGTACACAATATTCCCACGGGTAAAACACTGTAATTACGAGCCGCGGGAAGAACGCCCTCGAATTCCGGCGAACAGCTAGACGCGAATACCGATGTCACTATTACGGACGCCGACGAAACACACCGATCGAGTGGAAAACGAGAGTGACGTAGAACGACGAGAAAAACAACCAGACGATAAGGGCCGTGCGATGTTTTGGCACGTGATAAACCAGCCAATGAAAATACGCGAGAAAATTGGCATATACAGGTATCTTTGCCAGGATCAGTCAGTTGAGCAGTGGGCATATCCCAAGCTTAACACCTAAACCAGTAGTGGGCATTTCCCAAACTGGCTTAGGCCAAATATCCAGCAGTGGGCATACCAATGAACTAGATTACCTAAAAGAGATTCACGGTTTAGTGGCTATGATATCGCTGACAATTTGGGCTTCTCTCTCCATGAAAGAATAAAAGTTGCACTAACCCCTGTTACTTGTAATAAATCTCTATGTGTATATCAATACACCATGCTATAGTAAACTCTTGTTGTTTGTATTAATAGATAAATGTCGCAGTGCTTAACGTTGTATTAATAAAACCATGAGTGAATACACTTTCGTCTGATAACAAAACTGAGCGTGAAGTCGAACGAAAACGGGCGGGTCTAAGTTTCTTAATTGTTAACTT